>Ga0182024_10002977_pt1 | contig 41106 bp, 31 predicted proteins | sample P32metaG_FD_120480 | JGI IMG/M metagenome (GOLD analysis project Ga0182024, IMG submission 120480) | Permafrost microbial communities from Stordalen Mire, Sweden - P3-2 metaG (Illumina Assembly) | ecosystem: Environmental > Terrestrial > Soil > Wetlands > Permafrost | place: Sweden: Stordalen...
CATCTCGTCTTCGAAATCCTTGTCGCCCCAAGCCGCGTAAATCGCCTGGGAAAACTTCTGCCCGTAACCGGTGGACCCGCGCGGATTGGGCGTAATCACCACGTATCCATTCGCAGCGAATAGTTGCGGTTCGAAATTGAACTCGGAATAAAACGCCCACACCGGCCCGCCATGTGGTCGCAGCACCGTCGCGTACCGCTTCCCTGGAACGTAATCAGGCGGCTTGTAGAGAAATGCCGCCACCGGCGTGCCATCCTTACTCTTGAAATGCACGTATTCCACGCTCGCCAGATGAAGGTCGGCCATCAGCGCATCGTTCTGGGACGTCAATCGCCGCGGCGCCGCGCCGCCATCCAGCACGTATACTTCCGGCGGACGCTGCGGATCGCTGACCACCGCCGCAATCGTCCCCTGCTGCGAAATCGAGAACGCCGTCACCATCGACCTGAACGGAATCCACCGCTTCACCGGGCCGCCCTCTGGCGGCATCGAAGCAACGGTCTGTGTGGCATCGTCTTCCAGAATGAAAACGATCGATTTTCCGTCCGGCGAAAAGCGCGGAGTGATCGCCCAGCGGTCCAGCGCCAGCGTCAAAACCTTTTCTTCCCCGCCCGCCGCTGGAATCACCGCCAGATGATGCGTCGCGTAGTCCAGCGCTTTGGGATCGATCCGGCTTACGAACGTGATCCATTTCCCATCCGGCGACCACGCCGGCGAATGGTCCTCCCCGGGATTCGTGGTCACCTGCCGCAACGTTTTTCCCAGGTCGGTATTGTTCGCGTCCACCACCCAAATATCCGAATTGTAGTTTCGGTCAGGCTCCGCGGTGCGGTTGCTGGTAAACGCGAGATGTTTCCCGTCCGGCGACCACGCCGGCTGCGAATCTTCGAAATCCCCCGAAGTCACCTGGGTGATTTTTTTCGTCGCCACATCCAGGACGTGCAAGTGCGTCCGCCGCCGGTCCAGATACCCAACCTCATCATCCTTGAAGTACAGCCGGTCGATCACCCAGGGCCGGCCGTGCTTGGGTTTGTCCTCGTTCGCGTCCTTGCCAGCTTCCTTGTCCTTGGCCGCCTCCAGCTCTTCCGGCGAAGCATCCTGCAGCACGAGCACCATGCGATCCCCGCTCGGTGACCATTCAAAACTCTTCACCTCCTGCGGCGTGTTGGTGAGTTGCTGCGCTTCCCCGCCATTGCGGTCCAGCAGCCAAACTTGTTTCGGTTTTTCATTCCTTTCCGAGAGAAACGCCAGATACTTCCGGTCAGGACTCCACCGGGGGCTGCTGGAATCCACGCCGTCAGCGGACACCGGAATCGCGGTGCCACCCGCCGTCGGCGTCATCCAGATGCGATCGTGGTTTTCGTCCCCTTTTAGATCCTTGGTGGTCACCGTGTAGGCCACCCATTTCCCTTCCGGGCTGATTTGCGGATCATCCACATCGCGAATCCGGAAATAGTCGTCCACTTGCAACTTCCGTCCCGCCGCAGCCGGCGCAGCTGGCGCACTCTGCGCCCGCACCACCCCTGGCGACATGAAAACAATGCCAGCGATCCACAAGTAGACTCGACCCTTCATCCGTTCCCCCGCACAACAAGGATCAAACGCAACGCTACCGCGTCCAACCATGCCTTTATGAAAGTAATCTGATTATGTGCCAACCGCGAATCGCTCGATGGCCGATCGGAGAGAGGTAATCGTAGCGTCACGACCGCGCCCCGCGCGGCCGCAAAATGCTCTTGCACCAAAAAAGCCATGTTGTCGCGCTAGCATCCTTCGCTCTGGTCGCTTCGCGGTCTCTATCTTGCTAGCGAGCGCTAATTTGTCATTTATGAACGCGGATTGCAATTACCAGGCTCCTCCCGACCCCGCGTTCTATTGACCCCAAGTCACAAAATCGCGGCTCGGCTTTCGGCTCATGGTTTGAATCGTCTGGCGGTTTTTAGCGCCCCGTGCTAACCGCGAATCCGATTGAAATGCACCGCGCGCTTCACTATCATTCCGCCTCCACAACCCACACCATGGCAACTGACTCCGGTGACCTGAAACCAGCACCAATCGCCAATCGCGGCGCCATGCGCCAGATCGGTTTCCTTCCCCTGCTCGCGATTTTCTACGGCTACACCGCCGGCGGCCCTTTCGGCTACGAAGAGATTTTCTCCGGCTCCGGCCCAGGGATGGCGCTCCTCTTTCTCACCGTCGTGCCGTTCTTCTGGAGCATTCCGATGTCCTTCGCCTCGGCCGAGCTCAATAGCATTCTGCCGTTTCAGGGCGGCTTTTACCGCTGGACCCGCGCAGCCTTCGGCGATTTCTGGGGATTCCAGTGCGGCTGGTGGAATTGGGCCGGTACGTTTCTGCTCAACAGCCTCTACGGCGTGCTGGTGATGGACTACCTCGCCGACTATCTTCCCTGGCTCACCGGTTCGACCAAATGGCTGGGCGCCTGTTTGGTGCTTTGCCTGCTCGCCTACCTCAACGCACGCGGCATTTCGGTAGCGGGCTGGCTCTCCGTGGTTCTTCTCGTCGCGGTATTAGTTCCGGTGGCATGGCTTTGCATCGTCGCGATTTTCCACTGGCACTTCAATCCGCTGCTTCCCTTCGTGCCACCCGGAATACCCTTCGGCAGCGTCTTTGGAAAAGGCCTGGCTCTCGCCATGTGGGACTACGCCGGCTACGAGCAGCTATCCAGCGTTACCGGAGAAATGAAAAATCCGCAAAAAACCTTCGTTCGCATCCTGGCCTGGAACACCCCGCTGAACATTCTCACCTACACCGTCCCGGTTACCCTGGCCTTGGCGGTCCTCGGCAACTGGCAGGATTGGCAGACCGGATATATCGTATCGGCAGCTCGCCAGATCGGCGGTCAGTGGCTGGGAATTTCTATGCTGGTAGCGTCGATCATCGGCACCGCCGCGCTATCCAACAGCACTATCCTTTATACAACTCGGATCCCCGCGGCCATGGCCGAAGACGGCTACTTGCCGGCATGGCTCGGAAAATTGCACTCCAGATTCGGCACGCCGGCCCGCGCCATCGCCGTGTCCACGGTGGTCTACTGCATCCTCGCAAAATTTCCAGTGGTCGATCTGGTGAACATTTATATCTGGACGCGCATCGCCACCTCCCTGGTCACACTGCTCGCGGCATGGAAAATGCGCAGCAAAATGCCCAAGGCCCCGCGATTGTTCCGCATTCCCGGCGGAGCCGTAGGCATGTTCTACATTCTGATTTTCCCGGCGATTCTCTGCGGCGTGAAAGTGTACTACAGCGAACCATTCGTCCTGCGCTGGGCTCCATGGCTGCTAGCCTCCGGCCCAATCGCCTACATTATATTGAAATGGGGATTCGGGCTACGACCGAAACCCATGGAAGCAATGCCCACCGTAGAAAATGGGTAGTCGGAAACCAGGCGTGCCGCGCAAGGGCTACCTGCGATCCTCGATAGGAAACACGACCATAAGGGTCAACCAGTCACGGATCTGACCAGTGCTGATTTCCAGGTCTTCGATGATGGCGAGCTCCAGCCCATCACTTTTCTCCGGGGCCAGCCTCGCGCCAGGGACCGCGAAAAACTCGCCTCCCACCCCATTAATTTTATTCGACCTGCTGAATTCGGCGCCCTCTCGTTGCGATATACTTCCACCCGCATCCCGCATCGCGCATGCGCTGGAGCGCCTGGAAACCGCCGACTCCGTCTACCTTTATCTCCTGACCAACCGCGGCGACCTCCGGCCCGTTCACGGTCTTCCAGCGTCGCTCGAAACGTCGCGCCAGCCAGGAACAAGTGGCGCCGAAACGGGCGAAAGACCAACCGATATTCCCTGAACGCGGCAAATTCAGTCTTTGCTCAATCAGGCCGCCCACGATGTGCCCGGGATCCGACCCATGGATGATCGGGCCATCGGCAACCGTGCGGCCACCACTTCAGCCACTCTGGACAGGTTAGGAGGGCGTTTGACCGAGATTCCCGGCCCCAAAACAATCATTTGGATTACGGCCGGAGCACCGAACTCGATCCCCTATCCATAGGGCTGTAAGGACGTCACATTCACTAGCCAAACGGGAAGCTATCTTGCGGGCAAATGCAGTTCGTGCTGCGCAAGCGGGAGAGAGGTCAAATGCGTTGGCGTTCAACCGACGAATCTGCGTAACTCCAGCCCCGGTACAGCACCAGACTCCCTCCTGCCGTTAGCCAATCTCACTGGCGGGCGAGTCTACCTCGATGGCGACGCCGGGCAGGCGATCACCGAGTCGATCGACATCGTCCGAGGCCGATACCAACTCGCGTGCGCCACGCCGCACCCAGACGGCAAGCATCACAAACTACGTGTAGGGTGCACCGTAACGGCGTCCGCCTCGATGCCCAGCAAGGCTGTTTTGCAGCGGAGCCATAATGCCGCCAGTGATCGGCCCGCGTCTGCAGAGGCGGACGCAAGTCCCGCGCTAGCGCTACAGTAAGACGACCGGCATGACATCACAGCGTCCCTTCCGACTTGGCGTTCACGCCGCCAACCTAGACCCGCGCCCGTCTGACAGTACAACTCGTGGCACAAGGACGACCGTCGGCTGCCTCGACACCAAAACGCATTGCCGACCCGACAGCTTCCTTCGCCCTGGCCGCATCGCGGTTCCGCGATGTGACGTCCGAAACCGGACCGCCCTACTTAATTTTTTCGCTGATGGTTTTCGCCTGCAGGAATAGCAGCAAATAATCCGGCCCGCCCGACTTCGAATCCGTCCCGGACATATTAAATCCGCCAAACGGATGCACGCCGCAAACCGCGCCGGTACACTTGCGATTCAAATAGAGGTTGCCCACGTGGAAATCCTGTTGCGCCTTCTCGAGCTTCTCCGGATTCTCCGAGTACACCGCGCCGGTCAAACCAAACTCCGTATCGTTGGCCATCCGCAACGCATCATCAAAATCGCGCGCTTTGGTGACCGCCAGCACCGGTCCAAATATTTCTTCCTGAAAAATCCGCGCCTGCGGACTCACGTCCGCAATCACCGTCGGCTGAATGAAATAGCCGCCCGCGTCCCCACCCACCGCCCCGCCGCCGGCGATCACGCGCCCTTCCTTCTTGCCAACCTCGATGTAATCCAGGATCGACTTCATCGCCGCCTTATTGATCACCGGTCCCATAAAATTCTTGGCATCTGTGGGCGAGCCAACCGTGATCGATTTCACCCGCGGAACCAACTTCTCCAGAAACCGGTCGTAAACCTTTTCGGTAACGATCGCGCGCGAGCATGCCGAACACTTCTGCCCGGAAAATCCAAATGCCGCAGACGCCACGCCCTCCACGGCCGCGTCCAGGTCCGCCTCATCGTCAACAATAATCGCGTCCTTGCCGCCCATCTCCAGCACCGTGCGCTTGATCCACGCCTGCCCCGGCTGGGTGTGCGCCGCCTGCTCGCTGATCCGCAATCCCACTTCCTTTGATCCCGTGAACGCGATGTACCGCGTCTTCGGATGTTTGACCAGCGCGTCTCCCGCCGTGCTTCCCGGACCCGGCAGAAAACTCACCACGTCCCGCGGCACGCCCGCTTCGTACAAGATGTCCACGAAAATGGCCGCAATCGTTGGCGAATCCATCGACGGTTTCACCACCGCGGTGTTCCCCGCTACGATCGACGCCAGGGTCATCCCGCCCATAATCGCCGCCGCAAAATTCCACGGCGGAATCACCACGCCCACACCCAGCGGAATGTAATACATCCGATTTTTCTCGCCGCGAATCGGCACCAGGGTCTGCGGCGCGCCCAGCCGCAACATTTCCCGCCCGTAATACTCCGCAAAATCGATCAGCTCGGCTACGTCGCCGTCCGCTTCAGGGAAAGTTTTGCCGATCTCGTAGCACAGCCACGCCTCCAGCTCGAACTTCCGCCGCCGCATGATTTCGGCCGCGCGAAAAACGCAAGCCACCCGCTCCTCCACCACAACGTACTTCCAGCGCTCAAACGCCTTCGCCGCGGCTTCAATGGCCTGGTTGGCCAACTCCACGGTAGCCTTCTGAAATACGCCGATCACCTGGTCCGGCCGCGCCGGATTCATGGAACACATCTTCTCGCTGGTAGTAAATTTCTCGCCGCCAATAATCAGCGGATATTCCCGCCCAAGCTGCCCGGCAACCAATGCCAGCGCCTCGTCCGCCGCCTTACGATTTTCCGGCTTCGAAACATCTACCGGCACTTCATTCTGAAACTCACCGCGCTGAACCGAGGAAGCCGAAGAATGCATGGAAGAAAACCCTCCTGGAATGAAAACCATTCTAGCAGGAACACCCAGCCCGGCACTACCGGCCCGCACCCAGCACTACGCCTCGGGCCAGCGCCAGGGATCAACCGCGCTCGCCGGGTTGAATCACCGCGTCAGAAATGTGCTGCAAATCGTCGGCGTCGACGCGCTACTCAACACTTATTCCACCATCCCCGAAGCGGAATCCGCGCTAAGTTGATCAGGTTTTTTGGGTGGGGTAAAGAAAGCTGTGCACTTCGGTTCCGCTTCGAGGGATGTGGCATGTCTTGAGCCAGGCTTGCGGCGCTGGATTAGGCTCCGGCTTTCGCCTTCTGCATCGCTTCCATACGAGCCTTCAACTGGCGGGTGATGTGCGGCGTAATCCCCAGGATTCGTTCGATCACCATGAGCTGCGCGCGGTGGTGCATCTCATGTTCCTTTGGACTCAGAAGCATTTCGAAGCGGCTCTTTTCGGTGCCCAATGGCGGCGTCGCGACCCGCTCCGCCAGAAATTCATCGGTCAACGTGTCCAGCCATCCGGCGAAACGCTCGCCTTCTTCGCCCAACAATGCAACCAGATGCTCTTTGCTGTGCGGCTGCTTTTCCATTTCCAGCCGGCTGCTGAAGAATTCCCAAAAATTGAACTTCGCCAGATCCGCTAGGTGCTCGACACCGTGGATCTGGTGCGCTGCGCGCGGTGTCACCGCGATGTGGAACAGCGTCTCTGCAACGCACCGTGATCCCGCGGCTGGCCGAAAGCCGTAGTGCTGCTCGCCGATTTCTTCGGCGATTATGATCGTATTTTTTCGGACCGTTCGAAAACTGGAGGCGAGTTCTTTTGCACCGTAGTAGTTCATGTCCATAGTCTACCGCTATTCCATTTCGACGGGTTGAATTAAAGGGTGAACTGTCCGCCGAAGGTGCGCGCGTTTCTTCAGTTCTGGCGCGAACACTTCAATTCCGGCCGGCAGCAATTGGGAATCCCCGCGAGGGGAATCCAGACCCGCCTCCGTTGACATTTCCCGGTTCCGAGGCATCTCAGATTCAGGGTGGGTAATTCTGTTTTGGCGGACAACCCATTTCTTCCTGGCGGCTGGCACCAATTGTGGGCACGCATTTCTCAACTTGGTGTCCATAGTCATGAGTCATAGCGAGGAATATATGAAGGGATCTGGAGTGTACGCGCCTGCACTCGGGAACAATTGTCTGACGGCCTGTCTCTCACTGGCGTCGACAATTCCAGCACGGTCCCATGCGGGTCAGTCCTCGCAAGAGACGACCGTTAACCCTGGCTCCTCGCGGGTCGAAGTTCCTGTGAGATCCGTCGAATTGTCGGTCGTCCGCTTCACGTCGCCTCATACGTAGGGCATATCTGCGAGAGTCCTGAGTTTGATCAGCCGTTGGTGTTCTGCGCCTCGTGCTAACGGCGGTTAGTGCTTAATGTCCTTCAGAATTTCCCGGGCAGCGTTCGATCCGGCGCCGCCGGTCATGCCCGCCCCCGGATGGGTTCCGGAGCCGCACATATACAACCCGCGGAGAGGTCCGCGGTAGCGCGCATATCCAAGTATTGGACGCATCGTAAAAATTTGATCCAGCGCCAGGTCTCCATGGAACGGATGCCCGCCGGTCAAACCAAACTGCGTCTCCAGATCCTGCGGCGTGAACAGCTCGTGTCCGACGATTCGCTCCGGCAGATCGGGCGCATACGCCGTCAATGTTTCCACGATCGTATCCGCCAACGCGTCGCGCTGCGTCGACCAATCCCCTTCCCGTAATTTATACGGCGCAAACTGCATGTACACCGACATCACGTGTTGTTCCGCCGGCGCCAGCGAAGGATCCAGAATCGAAGGAATGGTCACATCCAGATACGGCACGCGCGAAAACTCGCCATACTTGGAAGCGTCAAAAGCCTTCTCCAGATAATCGATGTCCGGACCAATGTGAATCCGCCCCGCCAGCGCGCTGGAAACCCCATTCAAAGAAAGCGCCCCCGCCGCCGAAATTCCCTGCAGCGCGGTAAAGGTCGGCAGCCCATCCAGCGCCAAATTCATTTTCGCGGCCACACCCTTCGAACGGTAGTTCTGCATCTTCACCACGAAGCCCGGCGCCAGATGCACCGGATCGATCAGCTTCAAGAACGTCCGCCGCGGATCGGCGCCGGAAACCACCGCGCTGCCCAAAATTTCCTCGCCGCTCGCCAGCACCACTCCGGTAACCGCGCCGTCCTTCACCGCAATCTGCGCCACGTCCGCTCCGGTGCGAATCTCCGCTCCGACGGCTCGCGCCGCGTCCGCCAGCGCCTGTGCCAGCGCGCCCATACCGCCGCGCGGAAACGCCGAAATCCCTGCCGGATGCGGATCACCCGCCGCGCGCAGCAGCAAAAGCAAAGTGCTTCCCGCCGACCACGGCCCCAGCGCCACGCCAAAAATTCCGCGCGCCGCGATTGCCGCCCGTAGCACTTCCGTCTCGAAAAATTCCGACGCTAGATCCGCCACCGCCGTCGGCCCCCAGCGGATCAAGCGCATCATGTCTTTTTTGCCCAGGCCACGCAGCTTCCGTCCCGCTCCCAGCATGTTCCACAAATCCGCCGCGCCAGGTTTCTCGATGTCCGGCGGCGTCATGGTCAGCAATTGCCGCAGCAGCGGAGATATCTTCGCCAGCGTTTCGCTGAGTTCGCGATATTTCAGCGCATCGGCTTTCGAGAATTTCTCAATCTGACTGGCGGATTCGCTCACATCGCGGAAAAGCGTCAGGCTGCGCCCGTCCAGCAGTGGCGCAAACAGCCGTACCGGGGAATCCAGCATGGTCAGCCCGTGCCGTTCGAGCTGCATATCCCTGACGATCGAACCATCCAGCGGGCCGCAGGCATGCGCCAGGGTCGAACACTTGAAACCAGGATGAAATTCGCCGGTAGTCGCCGCGCCGCCCACCACGTCGCGCCGTTCCAGCACCAGCGGCCTGAGTCCAGCCTTCGCCAGATAAAACGCGGCGACCAGGCCGTTGTGACCCGCTCCCAGGATGATCACGTCGCGCGCGGGGGCCATCGGTCAGCTCGCCTTTTTATCTTTTAGGATTTCCAGCGCCGCCAAACGTCCGGGCGCGCCCATGATGCCGCCCCCCGGATGCGTTGCCGACCCGCACATATAAAGGCTATCGATCGGAGTCCGATACCGCGCCCAACCAGCCACTGGGCGCAGGAAAAATAGCTGTTCGAGCGAAAGCTCGCCCTGGAAGATGTTGCCCTCGGTCAGCCCGATGCTGCGTTCGATATCCAGCGGAGTGATTACCTGCCGTCCGATGATCAAGCTCTTCAAATTGGGAGCGTATTGCGAAATCGTATCTACCACCGCGTCGCCAAACGCTTCACGCTGGGTATCCCAATGCAATCCTGGCTTCAATTTGTACGGTGCGTACTGCACGAAGCACGAAAGCACGTGCTGCCCCGGCGGCGCCACCGAAGGATCGGTCAAACTCGGAATCACCATATCAATGTACGGCCGGCTGGAAAATTCCCCGTACTTGGCCTGGTCGTACGCGCGCTCCATGTATTCCATGCTTGGCGAAATCGACATGGCCCCGCGCAGGTGCCGTCCGTTTCCTGGCAAACACCCAAATTCCGGCAGCCCGCTCAGCGCCATATTCACTTTGCCGGAAGAGCCCCGGTACTTGTAACGCCGGACCTCGTCGACAAAGTCCGCAGGCAGATCCTTCTCGCTCATCAATTTCAAAAACGTCATATTCGGATCCAGGCTTGATGACACGACGGACGCCTGAATTTCTTCCCCGGTGCTCAGCGCAACCCCCGTCGCCCGGCCATCCTTAATCATGATTTGCCCGACCGACACTCCGGTGCGAATTTCCACTCCAGCTTCGCGCGCCGCCGCTCCAATCGCATTCGAAATCGCGCCGGTGCCGCCGCGGCTGAATCCCCACGAACGGAAAGCTCCGTCGATTTCGCCCATGTAGTGATGCAGCAAGACGTACGCGGTGCCCGGCGACCGAATACCCAGAAATGTCCCGATGATTCCGGAAGCCGACATCGTCGCCTTCAGCACATCGGTCTCAAACCACTGGTCCAGAAAATCCGCCGCGCTCATGGTCATGAGCTGCACCAGATTGTACATATCCTCATACGGCAGCGCCTGAAACCGCCGCCCCAGGAACAGCATCTTCTTCAGATCGCGCGGATCGAGCGTGGTCGGATCGGGCGGCACCATTCCCAGTATCGGCTTCACGAACCGGCACATCTGCACCATCGACTTCCCGAATTCGTCGTACGCTTCCGCATCCACTTTCGAGTGCCGCTCGATTTCCCGCCGCGTCTTGCCGTGATCGTTCACCCGCCACAGATAATCCCCGCTGGGCATCGGCGTGAACGTGCCGTCCAACGGCAGAATTTCCAGCCCATGCCGCGGCAAATCCAGATCGCGGATGATTTCAGGACGTAACAACGATACGACGTAGGAAAAAACGGAGAATTTAAAGCCCGGAACGATCTCTTCCGTGCACGCAGCCCCGCCCAGCACCGAGCGCTTTTCCAGCACTAGCACTTTCTTGCCGGCTTTGGCGAGATAAGCGGCCGTCACCAGGCCGTTATGCCCGCCGCCGATGATGATGGCGTCGTAACCCACGCGTTCGAGTGTCTTTCTCTCTGGCTTTCGCGTCCGGAGTCTGAAGAATTCCCTGTGCGGGACCGCCAACGCACCCGCGCTCGGCACCAATTCCCGGCTACACGCGGCGGCACATTCTACAAGCTTCCTCCGCTATCCTACAATAGGCGATGGCGCCGGGGTGACCTCAGGTCACTACCTCGCTCGTCCACCTATTCGCAGGTGACCGCGAAGCGCACCGGGCTTCGTTGTTGTCTTGCAGCCAGTGCTCGCGACAAACTATAATTCGCCGAACTGAATTGTGTTTCGCCGGAGCGGCTTGCCCGCACTTCCACCCGCGCTCCAAACTGGAAAGGGAGTCTCCGTGCCCATCGGAACCGCCGTACACGACAGAACATTCAAACTCTGCGAGAGCCTGAATTTCCGCGAATGGTCCGGCTACTACGCCGTCAGCGTCTATGAGATGCACCACGAGCACGAATACAACGCCATCCGCAACTCCGCCGCGCTCATCGACGTCAGCCCGCTTTACAAATACCGCATCACCGGTAAAGACGCCACCAGGTTTGTCAATCGCGTGATTACCCGCGACATTCAAAAAGTCTCCGTCGGCCAGGTGATCTACTGTTGCTGGTGCGACGAAGACGGAAAGGTAATCGACGACGGCACCATCACCCGCCTCGGCGAAAACGACTACCGCTGGACCGCCGCCGATCCCAGCCTCCGCTGGTTCCGCCAGAACGCTCTCGGACTCGACGTAACAATCGAGGACATTTCCGCCGAAGTAGCCGCACTCGCTCTGCAGGGTCCCACCTCCGGCCGCCTGCTGATGAGCCTGGCCGGCCCGCAAATTGCCAATCTCAAATATTTCCGCTTCACCCGCGCAAAAATCGCCGGCATCGACGTCGACATTTCCCGCACCGGCTACACCGGCGACCTGGGCTACGAAATCTGGATGCCCTGGAACGACGCTCCCCCAGTGTGGGACGCGCTGATGGGCGATGGCCGCCAGTTCGATATTCATCCCGCTGGGATGTTGGCGCTGGATGTCGCCCGCATCGAAGCCGGCCTGATCCTGATCGAAGTCGATTTCTTCAGCAGCAAGAAAGCCATGATCGAGTCCCAGAAATATTCGCCCTACGAGATTGGCCTGGGCCGCCTGGTGAATCTGAAAAAAGAATATTTCATCGGCCGCGCCGCCCTGGAAGCCGAAAATCGTCAAGGCTCCAGGCGCGCCCTGGTCGGTCTCGACATCGACTGGCCGGACATCGAAAATCTCTACGATTCCATCGGCCTCGCGCCGCAAGTAGCCAGCACTGCCTCGCGCGTTCCCGTGCCGGTCTATGCCTCCCATGGACACCGCCAGGCCGGCAAGGCCACTTCCACCACCTGGTCGCCCACGCTCAAGAAAATGATCGCGCTGGCCAGCGTCGATCGCGAACATTCCGCCGAGGGCACCGAATTGCGCATTGAAATTACCGTCGAAGCGGTTCGCCACAACGGACGCGCCACCGTCAGGGAATTGCCTTTCTTCAATCCGGCTCGAAAAACTGCGACTCCCATTGAGTGAACCTCCACTCTTCGTAGCCCGGCGATACGCGCCAGCCAGTCCACGGGCAGTGATCGCCGCGCTGCCAATCGCTTTCGTGCGCCAACGCCACCGGGCCCGGCAACAAACTTGAGCAGCGCCATACGGAGGATCGGAGATGCCAGCATCAAAAACAACAAGCCGGCCCACGGCGATATTGCACCGCATTCGTTCTAAGGCGGTTCGCGGCGCTACACCTGCTCTGCTCCTTTTCTCCATACTTTTTCTCCTCCCGCCCCTTTCCGTCGCGCAATCCATCGGCCCAGCTCCCACCGAGGCTCCTGCGGGCTGTCCGCCCAAAGCGCGCGTTGACGATGTGCGCGACGACATTCACGGCACCATCGTCGCCGACCCCTATCGCTGGCTCGAAAATCAAACCAGCCCGGAAACTCGCGCCTGGATCGACGCCGAAAATCAGTGCACCAAACTCTCCCTCAACGAACTGCCGCAGCGCCCCGCTCTGCAAAAACGCCTGACCGAACTAATGAAAGTCGATTCGCCCGGCATACCCATGGAAAGAAATGGCCGCCTGTTCTTCGTCTATCAAGACCGCACCGCCGATCTCGGCGTCCTCTACTACCGCGAGGGCCTCACCGGCAAGGACCATATGCTCGTGGATCCGCAACCGCTGACCCCCGATCATTCCACCAGCGTGGCCCTGGAAAGCGTTTCGCACGACGGCAAGTACGTCTTCTACGGCCTCCGCGAGGGTGGCCGCGACGAAGTCACCGTCCACATCAAGGACGTCGACACTTTTCAGGACCTCAAAGACGTTTTGCCCTCCGCCAACTATTTCAGCGTCACCCCGCTGGCCGATAACAGCGGGCTCTACTACGCGCGCGCCACGCCTCAGGGACCTCGCGTCTATTTGCATACTTACGGCAGCGATCCCGCCAAGGATAAGGAAATATTTGGCACTGGCTACGGGACTGACAAGATCATCGTCGCGAATCTCTCCGAAGACGGCGGCTACCTGCTGATTTCCGTTTTCTACGGCTCCGACTTTGACCATTCCGAGATTTACGCCCAGGATCTTCGCCGTCACACCGCTCTCGTTCCAATCGTAAAGGATGTCGTCGCTGGCTTTTTCGGCGACGCCGCTGGCGACACTCTGTACCTCTACACCAACTGGAATGCGCCGCAAGGACGAGTGATGGTTGTCGATCTCACCCACCCCAAGCGCGACCATTGGCACGATGTGATTCCCGAGAGCGACTCGCACCTGGAAGGGGTCACACTGACTGCTGGAAAACTTGCCGCGCTATACACCCAGAAGGCATCCTCAACTCTCAAGATTTTCGATGCCGACGGCTCGCACTCGCGCGAAATTCCTCTGCCCGCGCTGGGCAGTGTGTTCGGCGTGGCCGGCCAGTGGTCCAGCGATAATCTCTTTTTTGGCTTTGACTCCTTCGCCTACCCGCCCGAAGTCTTTCAGACCGGCATCGCCGCCCCCGCGCCGCCCACCGTATGGATGAAATCCAGCGTGCCCATCCATAGTGAAGACTTCGTCGTCAGCCAGGTCTGGTTCGAATCCAAGGACCGCATCCGCGTCCCCATGTTCATTTTCTACAAGAAAGGAATTCGCACCGACGGCACCAACCCCACCCTGATGACCGGCTACGGCGGCTTTGCCGTTAGTGAGACCCCATCATTCAAGGACTATGCCGTCGCATGGGCCGAGCAGGGCGGCGTCTTCGCCGTACCCAACCTGCGCGGAGGTGCCGAGTTCGGCGAAGCATGGCACCACGCCGGGATGCTCGAAAACAAACAAACTGTTTTCGACGATTTCACCAGCGCCGCCGAATATCTGATCTCCCACAAATTCACCAATCCCGATCGACTGGCTATCTGGGGCCGCAGCAACGGCGGGCTCCTGGTCGGCGCCGCTTTGACCCAGCGCCCGCAGCTTTTTCGCGCGGTCATCTGCGGCTATCCTTTGCTCGACATGCTGCGCTACCAGAAATTTCTGGACGGCCCCTACTGGACTCCAGAATACGGTTCAGCGGACCAGCCCGACGCCTTTAAATGGCTCTACGCTTATTCGCCTTATCACCACGTCGAAACCGGCAGAAAGTATCCCGCCGTGCTCTTCATCACTGGCGATGGTGACACCCGCGTGGCCCCACTCCACGCTCGCAAGATGGCCGCGCGCCTGCAAGCCGCCACCGCTTCCGGTCTGCCGGTCCTGCTCATGTACGATACTCAGGCCGGCCACTCCGACGAAGGCTCGGTGGAAAAACAGATCGGCGAATACACCAATTTTCTTAGCTTTCTCGATTGGCAGTTGGCAATTCCGGCAAACTGAGGGGAAAACGTAATGGGCCTGTTCAACCATCTGTCAAAATTTGCGATCGCGCTGTTGTCGCTGCTATCGATAGCCTTCCCGCTGGCCGCCGCGGACTCCCAATCCACGGCGCCGCAGCACACCCCCGGCACCATCCGACTGGCTGTTGACGCCACTCGCGTTCGCCAGAAAATCATCCATGCCACTCTGAAATTTCCGGTCCGCCCCGGCCCGCTCACTCTTTACTATCCCGAGTGGATTCCCGGCGATCACGCTCCCGATAATCCCATCACCGATCTCGCCGGACTCAAATTCAGCGCGGGCGGCAAAACCATTTCGTGGCGTCGCGACTTGGTCGATATGTTCGCCTTCCACCTGGATATTCCGGGCGGCGTGGATTTCCTCGACGCCGAGCTCGATTTCCTGCTGGCGCAACCCGCCACCGGATTCGCCTCGGCTGCATCTTCCACCGCGCAGCTCGATCTCTTGAGCTGGAATGACGTTCTGCTCTATCCCAAAGGTTTCCCCTCCGACCAAATCACTTTCGCAGCCAGCCTGAAACTCCCTTCCGGATGGAGGTTCGGTACTGCCCTCCCTATCGCCAGGCAGGCGGGTGACGACATTGAATTCACGCCGGTCTCGCTCACCACCCTCGTCGATTCCCCGGTGATCGCCGGAAATTTCTATCGCGCGATCAAGCTCACTCCCGGCCAGACTCCCTCCCACGAAATCGATATCGCCGCCGATTCCGCAGCCGCTCTGGAAATGCCCCCGGACATGCAAGCCGAATACAAGCAGCTCGTCGCTGAAACCGGCAAGCTCTTTAGCGTGCGTCACTACCGTGACTATCATTTCCTGGTCACCCTCAGCGACGACGTCGCTCACTTTGGACTCGAGCATCACGAATCCAGCGACGACCGTGCTAGCGAACGCTCCCTCGTCGACGATGATCTCCGCCTGCAGTTCGCCACGTTGCTCCCTCACGAATTCGTCCACTCCTGGAATGGCAAATACCGCCGCCCCATCGGCCTCGCTACCCCCGACTACAACACTCCGATGAAGGGCGACTTGCTGTGGGTCTACGAAGGCCTCACCGAATATCTGGGCAGCATTCTTACCGCCCGCAGCGGACTCTATCTTCCCGGAGAATGGCGCGAAGAGCTGGCCTACATCGCCGCCACTTTCGACAATCGCGTCGGCCGCACCTGGCGTCCTCTGCAAGATACCGCCGACGCGGCCCAGCTCCTCTATTTCGCCTATCCCCCGTGGGAAGACTACCGCCGCAGCACCGACTACTACGACGAAGGCCTGCTCATCTGGCTGGACGTCGACGTCACCATCCGCCAGCTCACCAACGGCCAGAAATCCATGAACGATTTTTGCCGGCTATTTCACGGCGGCACCGGCGGCGAGCCCGCTCTCAAGACTTACAATTTCGAAGACGTCGTCGCCACCCTCAATTCCATTGCGCCCTACGACTGGACCAAATTCCTGCGCACTCGCCTGGATTCCGTTTCACCCCACGCCCCGCTAGGCGGCATTGAAAACGGCGGCTGGAAACTGGTTTACAACGAGATGCCCAATCGGCTCATCGACAACAAAGAAGATGCCAAGCGCCTGCTCGACGAGACTTTCTCCATCGGTATGGTGATCGATTCCGATGGCAGTGTTCGCGATGTCCTCTACGGTGGCCCGGCGTTCAACGCGGGCGTCGGCCCGCTGATGAGGGTCACCGCCGTTAACGGCCAGCAGTTTTCTCCCGACGTCCTGGATGATGCCATTCAAAAATCCACCAGCTCGCACGATCCGCTGTTCCTGCTGATGGCCAACGGCAATTATTTCGAGACCATGAACATCGACTATCATGGCGGTCTGCGCAATCCTCATCTCGAGCGCGTCAACCAGCAGCCCGACCTTCTCGGTGAGATCATCCGCCCGCTGGCGCCGGTTTCAGGCTCGATCCCTGACGAAACCACGTCGGCGGCAAAATAGGAACGTACTTATGTCACAAAAACTCTGGCTGGCATTTGGAATTCTGCTGATCATTGCCGGCATTGCCGCGCTGATCCATCCGCGCCTCCGCGTGCGCACCCGTCAGCAAGAAGTGATGGTCGGCTCCATCAAAGCCATCGAAGAAACCAGTCGCATTATCGCCATCCCCAGGATCGCCGGCGCGCTGATTCTCACTTCTGGGCTATTACTCGCCGCGTCAGCCATCCGAAAATAAGTTTCAAGCTGTCGCAGCAAGCGTCGGCGCAGGAGTCGAACCATGAACAGGGTGGGTGTGTTGAATCTGAGCAGACTTCCCAGTCCCCCATGGAACTACTCCTCCCTCAGAGTTTTGGTCCACGCCTCCACGGTTTCCGGGTTCTACTCTTCCCCGGTTTTGGGGAGGGTGGGTGTTTTGAATTTGTCGATTCAGAGTCGGGCTCATCCTCAAGACACCGACGAGCCCCAGTCTAAAAGTTCCGTTGTTTCTAAACCGCGCTCTCATACACGCGTAGCGTATCCTCCACCATCCGGGCATCGCTGAATTCTTCAGCGATGCGCGCTCGCGCCGCGCGGCCCAGCCGCGCCGCTTCCCCCAAATCCCACTCCCCCCAAATCCGCACCAGCCCCGCCGCAAACCCCTGGGCCGGAATCAGAACTCCGTCGCGCCCATCATCAATAATCTCCGACACCGCCCCACTTTCCGCCGCGACGCACGGCAAACCGTGCGCCATAGCCTCCAGTAACGAAGACCCTAGCCCCTCCCCCAGCGCCGGAAACAAAAACAAATCCAGCGCCCGGTACACTTGCTCTACGTTCGAAACGAATCCCGCAAAGATCACGTGTCCCTCTACCCCCAGCCTCCGCGCCGATTCCTCCAGCTCCGCCCGCCGCGGACCATCCCCCGCAAAAATCACTCGGCACCCGGGCCGCCGCGCCAGCATCTCCGGGAGCGCGAGCAGCAGCGCCTCATGATTTTTCCCCGGAACCATCTGTGCCACGTACCCCATTAATATTTCGCCGTCCGCAACGCCCCACGCGCGCCGCGCCGCGCCGCGCGCCTCCGCACTAAGCACCTCTGGCACCCTCACCCCGTCGTAAACGACCGCCACTCGCTCCGCCGCCATTCCCGATTCAACCAGTTTCGCGGCCACCAGCCGCGAAACCGCAATCAACCGCCGAGCCGCCCGGTAACGCGCCAGGGCCACTGGACTACCATGCAACGGAGCCGCAATTCGCCGGTGCGCGATCAGTCCAGCGTGGCGATGGGCACCGCCCATCCAAGCCGCGGTAAGTCCGTGCGGATCGTGCGCGTGGACAATTTCAAATCCCGACGCCGCAACCAGCCGCCGGATCATCCGCGGCCCCGCCAAAGGCCACAGCCGCCCAGGCAGCGCGTGCACCACAATTCCCGCCGCCCTCGCGCGCGCCGCGAGTGGGTTCCCCTCCATCACCGCCAGCTCGGCTTGGTGTCCGCGCGCACCAAGCCCCTGCAACAGCAGCAGTCCCTGGCTCTGCCCACCACGCCAGTCCGGCCGCGTGTCCACGTGCAGGATCTTCATCCGATCACACCACCGCCCATGGACCCCAACGTGAAAGAGTTATCTCCAATATCACCAACATTCTAGAACCAAACCGTCAGCCGCCATTTTCGACCGCGGTGCAGGCCAGCACCACGCCCTCAACAAAGTGCTGGACTCCGCTCTGCTCCTATGCTACTCTGCCCTTGCGTTTGTTGCTCTTGTAAAACCTTTAGATTCGTTAGAAGGGGCTGCAAGCAAAAACTGCTTGCGGCCTTTTTTGTTGTACGGACAGAGGCGCTTCCTTCGGAACCGGTTTCGGCATCGAAGGCAGGACGTGAAGCACAAATAGCTTAAATCAAAAAGAGGAACATCAGTGAAAGAACAAGGAACAGTAAAGTGGTTCAATGCTACAAAGGGATTCGGATTCATTCAGCGCCAGACCGGCGAAGATGTTTTCGTTCACTTCTCGGCCATTCAGGCCGATGGCTACAAGTCGTTGAACGAAGGTCAGGCCGTTGAATTCGAAGTCACCAAGGGACCCAAGGGTCTCCAGGCATCGAACGTCACTAGCCTCTAGTCCGACCAACGCGGGTCTCGCCGACCACTCGGCGGGACCCGCGTTTTTTATTTCCGCCGTCACCTCCCGCCGAATCCCCATCCTGTGAAGTCTTCGATCCGCCACCAAACGACGAAGCGCGCTGAACTCGAACGTCTGCGCCTCGTCAGTTTTTTAGGATCACGTTTCTTTCGCTTCCGGGTGGTAGCGGTTTTATCTCTCGCCTGCGGTTTGGCGCCGTTATCTTTTTCGGGTCCGCGGTTCTGGGAAGGGTGGGTGTTTTGACGTTGGTTTGGGAATTGAAGTTGATTGTGGGTGCCTCACACGGCGGGATTACGGGCGGGGGGTTTGACGCATTGGCAGTTAGTTTTTAGCGCCCCGCGCAAACGGTTACCCCGTATTATGCAGCCCCGCCGCAATCCCGTTGATCGTAGCCCCCAGCGCGTAATCCAGCGCATCGGTCCGTTCCCCCGACCGCTTCCGCTGCAGCAGTTCCACCTGAATCAAGCTCATCGGATCAACGTAAGGATTCCGCAACCGTATCGACCGCGACAGCACCGGATTATTCTCCAGCAGCTCCGATTGCCCGGTAATCGTTAAAATCATTTTCCGCGTTCGCTCGAATTCCTCCTCCAGCACCCCAAAAACGCGATCCCGCAACCCAGCATCCGGAACCAGCGCTGCAGCATACAGTCGTGCGATCGAGAAATCCGCCTTGGCCATCGCCAACTCCACGTTGCGGATCAAATCAGAAAACAGGGGAAACGACCGCATCATCTCCCGCAATAACTCCAGCGCATCCCCATGCTTCGCCGCCAGCCTCTCCAGCGCGTACCCCACGCCGAAATACGCCGGCACCGCGTGCCGGCTCTGCATCCATCCAAACACCCAAGGAATCGCGCGTAGATTTTCCAATCGCTGGCTGGCATTCCGCCGCGGCGGCCGCGAGCCCAGCCGCGCGTGTTCCAGTTCGTTCACCGGCGTCGCCAGCTCGAAATATTCCAGCACCTCGGCATCCTCAGCGATGTGCTCGCGGTAAAACGCATAGGCATCCTCGGACATTTCTTCCATCGCCTCATCCCACCGGCTAGGCCGTTCGTCACCCGCGCCGCTCTTAGGTTGCCGCGCCAGCGCCTCCAGCGACGCCGCGATCATCAACTCCAGATTCCACTCCGCCAGCACCGGATCGGCATACTTCCAATTCAGCACTTCGCCCTGTTCGGTAATGCGAATCTGCCCCGAAAAATCCTGCTCCGGCTGCGCCAGAATCGCGCGATGCGTTGGACCCCCACCGCGCCCCACCGTACCGCCGCGTCCGTGAAACAGCCGCAGCTTGACGTTAGATTCCCGCGCCACGCGGTGCAACTCGCGATGCGTCTTGTAAATTTCCCAGGTGCTGGTGAGCATGCCGCCATCTTTATTCGAATCGGAATAGCCCAGCATCACTTCCTGCCAGCGTCCCCACGAATTCAGCATCGGCTGATACGCTGCCGCCGACCACAACCTGCGCATCGTCTTCCCCGCCCCGCGCAACGATTCGATCGATTCAAACAGCGGAATGGGCATCAGCCCCGGATCGCCCTCGGAACCTTTCACATCGATTCCGCACATGGTCGCCAGGCGGATCAATCCCCACACATCATTCTCCGAACGCGTATCGCTGATGATGTACGCGCGGATCGCGTCAGCGGGATACGTCTTCTTCAGCTTCGCCACGCCGCGCAATACCTCCAGCAACTCCGCCGATTCCGCCGCAATTCCCGCACCATCACCGGCGCCAGACGGCACCGCGGTCGCCGCCGCAGCCAGCTCCGCCAGCGCCTGCGCGTGGATCCGCGAATGCTGGCGAATATCCAGCGTGTGCAGCCGAAACCCAAACGTGCGCACCTTGCGCAACAATGGGTCCACCAGCAACTGCACCAGCCGGTGCCCGTGGTGCGCGCACAAACTTTGCCGCACCAGCGATAAATCGTGTTCGAAGTCCGCCACCGTGCGGTAGCCGCGAGGATGGTGCGGATCGTTGCTCGCGTATCGCAATCGCGCCGCAACGAAATTCAAAAAACGCCGATAAACCTCGGTCTCCGAGATCCACGCCGCCGCATGCGGCAAATCCACCAGCGTGGATTCGTATTCCTGCAGCGAAGCGCGCAACAGTTTTGCCGCCGGCACCTGGCGAACCGAAGAACTCAACTCATCGATCAGCCGGATCACCTCGGCGATGTAGTGATCGAAAATTGTTTTTCGCGCCAGCTGCAAAGCGTCCGCGGTGCACGACGCGCTCACCAACGGATTGCCGTCGCGGTCTCCGCCAATCCACGAACCAAAATCGAGCAATTCCGGAAACGCGGTATCCTCCAGCGCTGGGCCATAAACTTGCGAAAAAGATTCGGCCAGCCCGGCGTAAAGGCGCGGAACGGTATCGAACAGCGTCACCGGATAGTAGTCCAGCCCGATGCGCACTTCATCCGTGGCGCTGGGCGTGTGCAACCGCACTTCATCGGTCTGCCACAGCGAAGTAATCTCCGAAAGAATCGCCGCTTCGTGTCCCGCCGCCTCGGATCCCGATAACGGCAGCCGGTCCAGCTGTTCCAGGTGTTGCGCGATTCGCCGGCGCTTCTGCAGCACGGTTCGCCGCGATACTTCGGTGGGATGCGCGGTAAAAACCGGTACCACGCGAACGTGGCGCAGCGCCTCCAGCGCCTCCGCCGCGGAAATTCCCTGTGACCGCAGCCGCTGCAGCGTTCCCCGGAAGGTTCCGGCAAGCACCGGCTGCTCAGGATGTACGCTGGCCGCGCGCCGCCGGCGTTTCCTGTGATTAGTCTCCGCGAGGTTGGCCAGCTCGAAATAAATCGCAAAAGCCTTGGCCACACGATGGGCATCCTCAACGCCAAGTTTCTTGACGATCGTTCGAGCCTGCTCCATTCGCCCGGTCTCCGCGCTCTTGTGTCCCACGGCCGGTTCCGAGCCAGCCGCGGAACGAGCGCTCACCGATTTAGCAGCTCCATCCATCTGCTCTCGATGCTGGATCAGCAACCGCCGAAGTTGCTCAACGCTGTCAAACAGGCTCTCGCCAGATTGCTCGACAAGCACCGTCCCCAGCAATGTGCCGAGCGAACGCACGTCGCGCCGCAGCGGCGCTTCCTTCGACGCATCCGAAGTGCCAGCAGCAAGCTCCGCCAGCCGCTCCTGCTGATTGTCGGCACTCCAAAGCGACCCACCAGCTTGGGGAATCTCAACCATCGATAACCAAGATACCATCGCGCGCCGCGATTGTGCCCAGCAGTTGCAGCACAACCGCTCTTCGACCGCCGCCTCTCGTGGCGCCGCCACTCCTGGCGGCGGTTTCTCAGCCCCAATCGCTCCCAACTCAACCGCACTTCCCAATTCCAGCCACGTTTCCCAAAATCCCACTCCCTACGCTAAACTTTCTCACGACGCGAGAAAGTTACAGCGTCGGAGCAACCGAACATGACTGAAACCCTAGGATTCATAGGCCTGGGCAACATGGGCGAACCGATCGCCGCCAACCTACTAAAGGCAGGCTACGCCGTCCGGGTCTTCAACCGCACCGCTTCAAAAGCCGCAGCCCTGGTAACCCAAGGGGCCCCACTCGCCCAGCGAGCCGGAGACGTAGCGGCCCCCGGCGGAATCGTCCTAACCATGCTCTCCGACGATCGCACCGTCGAAGAACTCTGCAGCGAGCCGCACAGTTTCATCGAAAAGCTGGGCCCCAGCGGAATTCACATTTCCCTGAGCACCATCTCGCCTGCAGCCGCCCGCCGCCTCAGCGAGCAACACCGCAAGTTTGGAGTCACCTATATAGGCGCCCCGGTGTTCGGCCGCCCCGAAGCAGCGGCAGCCAAGCGATTAGCAGTAGTAGTCTCGGGCGCACCCGAAGCGAAGAAGAGAATCGCACCAATTCTAGCGGCAATAGGCCAAGCCACCTTCGATTTCGGCGAAGCACCCGAAGCCGCAAACGTAGTGAAAGTCTGCGGAAACTTCATGATCGCTTCGGCCATCCAGACCATCGCCGAGGCAATGACCCTGGCGCAAAAAACCGGCATCGACTCCGTCAAGATGGTAGAAATGTTCGCGCAAACGATCTTCGCCTGCCCGATTTATCAAAACTACAGCAAGGTGCTCTCCGAAAAGAGATTTGAGCCCGCCGGCTTTCGCATGGTGCTAGGCCTAAAGGACGTGAACCTCGCGCTCGACACCGCCGCCGCATCCACCATGCCCATGCCCATCGCCAGCCTGCTGCACGACCGCCTGCTAGCCAACATCGCCAAAGGACGCGGAGAAATGGATTGGACCGCAGTAAGCCTGGGAATCGCCGAAGACGCCGGCCTGGGAAAGAAACTCGAACCGAAGTAAGTAGTATAGCCATTCCTGGCTGCGCGGTCCCCAACTCACGAAATCGTTACGACCAAAAACGCGCCAACGAAAACGCATGCAACACGTACAGTCAGCACCCTCGTAGCCCCACCACGACACCAAGTATCAGTGAATCTCCCGCAGCGCCGGATACAGCTTCGAGTATTCCGCATACCGCGCACTCATCAGATCCACGCGCCCCACATCGCAAGCCACCACATGCGCAACATACACAGCCGCATCGCAAGCCGCCGGAACCGAACTCCATACGCCCGCCCCCACACCAGCCAATAGCGCCGCTCCATAAGCCGCGCCTTCCTCCGCCGCATTAACCGCCACCGGCAATCCATACACATCCGCCTGAATCTGCCGCCACAGCGCCGCCCGCGCCCCGCCCCCGCCTAGCCGAATCGATTCCACCGGCACCTTCATCTCCCGCAGAATTTCAAACGTATCGCGCAGCGAAAACGCCACGCCTTCCAAAATCGCCCGCACGAAATGCCCGCGCGTGTGCTGCGCAGTGATCCCCACCAGCGCCCCGCGCGCCAAAGGATCGAGATGCGGCGTCCGCTCACCCATCAAGTACGGCGCCCACAGCAATCGATCCGCGCCAGGAGGCACGCTGCTAGCTTCCGCCATCAGCGCATCGTAGGAATTCGCAGCCGCCCCCGATTCCGGAAGCGTGCCGAACTGATCCCGGAACCAGCGCAGCGAAAGCCCCGCCGCCTGGGTAACGCCCATAACATGCCAGCGATCCGGAATCGCGTGGCAAAAAGTGTGTACCCGGCCTCGCGGATCGAGCACCGGCCGGTCCGTAGCAGCAAACACCACCCCGGAAGTGCCAATCGTCGCGCTCACTACCCCCGCGCGAACGATACCCATGCCCACCGCTCCGCCCGCTTGGTCCCCGGCGCCGCCCACCACCGGAATTCCCGCCAGCAAACCGCACGCTCGCGCGCCGGCTTCCGAAATGTGTCCGGTAATTTCACTCGATTCGAAAACACATGGAAGCACGCTCTCCGAAATCCGTGACGCAGCCAGCATCTCCGCCGACCACTTACGATTCGCCACATCCAGCATCAACGTGCCGGAAGCATCGGACACATCCGTAGCGCGCACGCCAGTAAGGCAATAACGTATGTAATCCTTCGGCAGCAACACCGACCGCGTGCGCTGCCAAATCTCCGGCTGGTGTTCGCGCACCCACCAGATTTTCGGCAGGGTGAACCCCGTCAGCGCCGGATTGGCGGTCAATTCAATCACTCTCTGGCGGCCAACAGTTTCCTCGATCTCGCGGCATTGTTCCCCGGTGCGCTGATCGCACCAGATAAGCGAAGGATGCAGCACCTCGCCGCCCGCATCGAGCAGAACCAGCCCATGCATCTGGCCGCTCAGCCCGATGGCCGCAATGTCCTTAGCCGCCACGCACGCGAGCCGCAAACACTCCGGAATCGCGACGCGCGACGCGCGCCACCAATCGCCAGGGTTTTGTTCCGCCCACCCAATATGCGGAGCAGATATAGGAGGATGCTCGGCAGTAGCAGCCGCGAGCACGCGACCCGTCGCATCCACCAGAACGGCTCGTGTGCCGCCGGTTCCAACATCAATTCCCAAAAGTTTTTGTGTCATCTAAGAGCGTATCCGGCGCTGGCCCAGCCGATGAGTTCTGTCCGGCCCGATTGAGGACCCGATTCTACCGGGGTTTTCCAAACTTAGGAAATCCTTCGCGCGCTCATCGCGCCGCCACTCGCCAACCTTCAGCCCATGGTTCCATGGTTTTCGGGTGTCCCACTGGTCCCCGGTTGGGGGAAGATTGGGTGTTTTGAATTGCCGGGACGCCACTCGAAAAGTAGTCCCGCGGCCACCCTAGCTCCCCCGTGGGCGATGCAGCGGCACCAACCGCGACCAAAACCGCGTGCAAGAAAAATCACCTTCCACAATCTGCGCCAATCCCACCCGCGCGCGGACCGACTTCTCGGCCCGCGTCCGCTCCAGCACCGCCTCCACTTGACCAGCCTGAACCCCCAGCCGCTCATGCCGCAGATGATATTCAATCACCCGATTCCGCAAGTTCCGAATCCGCGCCCCCATAAAATGAAGCCGCAAATCGAGCTCCGTATCTTCCCCACCCCAGCCTTCAAACTCCTCATTAAATCCATTCAGCGCCAGCAAATCCGATTTGCACAGCGAGAAATTGCACCCAATCAGCGCCGCATGCGAGGACTCGTAGTACAGCGGCGATACAAAACCATGCTCCACGCGTTTCGCCTTCCCCTGCAACCACAGCAGCAGCAAAACCGGCAAGCTAAAGCCCACCCCGCGATCGAGAATTTGCGACGCGGTAGGAACAACCTCGCGCGAAATGTCCACGCGCCGCCCGGTTATCGCCGTTCCGGGCTGCAAGTGGGCCAGATGATTGCGAACGAAATCGTGATGCGCCAGGCAATCCATGTCCAGAAAAATAACCCGCTCGAAACGGCTGACGTGAATTGCGCGATTCAGTATCCGTGCCCGCCGAAAGCCCTTTTTCTCGTGGGTAACATGCTGGATTCCATGTACGAACCGCGGCGCCCACCCAGCCAGCACCGGCTTATAGTCCTGGCTAGATCCATCGTCGGCAACGATGAGTTCAAAATCGCTAAAGGTCTGAAGGGATAAAGCGGCCAGCGCAGCCTCCAAAATTGCCAAATCGTCGTAGCTGGAGACGATCACAGAAACCGTGCCACTGGGTGTCATGGTGTGTGTTTTTGACTCGCGGTTCTACGGTCTGACGCTCTTATGCTTTCCGGTTGGCCACCTGTTCCCCGCTTGTCGGAAGGGTGCGAGTTTTGCCGTTGCCGTTGTGGCACAGCCAATCCTGGCGGTGGCGGCCCAAACATCAAATTCCCTCTCCCCTAAAACACGAGCACGATCTCCAGGTCACCGGCAGGCGTCGGATTCTATTTCTGTTGCACACTTCTACGGTTTTGAGGTGCCCCACTCTTCCCCGGTTCTGGGAAGGGTGGGGGTTTTGAATTTCCCCGACGACCAACGCCATCATAGATCAAGCTCTCACTCAAATTGCAGCAAGACAATTTCGGCAATCGTCCCCACTCTCAGCGGAGGTCCCCAAGTCCCCGCGCCGCTGGAAGTATAAATCTGCATCTCGCCCACGCGCTGCAGTCCGTAGGCATACGCGCCATACATTCTTTTCACCGCCCAGGTGAACGGCAATAATTGTCCCTGGTGAGTGTGCCCGGAAACCTGCAGCGAAATGCCCTCCGCCGCCGCCGCTTCACGCCGGTCCGGCGCGTGAGTAATCAGAATGCTCGGACGCGTCCGATCCGGAGCACTCTTCCTCAAAATCTCGCGAAACAACTCCACGTTGAGTGATTCTCCAAAATGTACCCCGACGAGCTGCATGCCATCGAGGTCGATCCCCTCGTTATTCAGCACCCGCACTCCCGCGCGCATCACCGCGCGAATGTATTGGTTGCGATCGCGAAATTCCTCGTGGTTGCCGGTAACGTAGTAAGTACCCAGCCGCGGCGACCACACCTTCCACGCCTGCGCCAGCTCTTCCACGTTGGTCTTCGGACCGTCATACATGTCGCCAGCAATAAAAACCGCGGCAGGCTGCAGCGCGGCCAGCTTGCGAATGATCTTTCGAATGAAGTGGAGGTTGCGCACGTGACCCAAGTGCGTGTCGCTAACCAACGCCACCCGCCTGCCGCGCCACGAAGCAGGAAGATTCGGCAGTCGCACCGTGACGCGAGTGATGCGCGTAGTTGCAGCATTAATCAGCCCGTACAGACTCAACGCCACCGCCAGACCGAAAAACACAATTCCGAACGGCCGCCGCGTCACATGCATTCGCACTGCCACCGCCGCCCCGTAGAAAATCCAGCAAGCGCACGCGCAAAAGAAAATATAGTTGAACGCCCCCAGCCACACCGCCGACAGCATATAGAACAGGCGCGTAACAACGTCCGCATACCAGAACGCCAGCAGCGAAGCACCCACAAAGCTCACCGACGCCACCGCAAAGAAGATCCGCACACCGGCAATCGCGCCCGCCGGAACCAGCCAGAAGCTAATCAACGTGCGGCACACCGCCCAATGCGCCACCAACAAAATCAATTGCACCGCAACAACAAACTTGATAATTCGAGAACGCAGCATTCAGCGGATTCCTGGAAGTGCGGAGTTCCGACGGACGGTCGAACAAATCGGGGTATTCTGAAAGTTTGTGCCCAAGGTTTAGACTATCACGACTGCCGCGCCCGCGCGGCAGCGGCAAGAGCCTTTGACTGCGGTGTTGCTTGGCAGTTGGTTGTGGGTGCCCCACTCTTCCCAGTCTGCCGTTAGCACCGCTTCTGGGCGATGGCGGATCAACCTGCTACAGATCCCGCTCCCACGTTTCCCCAGCCACATCCTGCCCCCACTCTTTATGCCGCTCCCGGCGAATAATCTGGAAGCCAGCCTTTTCATAGATGTGGTGCGCGGCGTCCAGTCCGGTCTGCGTCCACAACATCATCTTCGAATACCCAGCGTGCCGCGCAAATCGCAAGCACTCGTTCACCAGCCGCGCACCAATCCCCAAGCCGCGCGCCGCAGGTTCCACCAGCAAAAGACGAAGCTGAGCCACCGTCTCCGACCGCCTCACCACGAATACCGATCCCACCCGCTCCAAATCCCTCTCGGCAATCCAGCACCGCTCCCACTTAGTCTGAAAATTGCGTACGAACGCAGCCACAATCTCCGCCACCAGCCCTTCGAAGCGCTGACTGTATCCATACTCCTGCGCATACAACGCGCCGTGACGCTCGATCACCCAGCCCATGTCACTAGCGCGCGGCGAACGCAGGATGTGTCCAGCCGGGTCGGTCGCCCGAGCTCCCACCGACGCTGGCGCCGGCGCGTGAAGCAGACGTTCAATGGTGTGCATCGCGCTCACCACATGTTGCTGATCCCCGGGCGGCATCTCTCCGAGCATCGCGCCCACCTCGTCGTGCGACCGAGTGTCGATCGGCGCGAACACAGTTCTTCCGCGATGGGTAAGCGAAAGCAGTTCGCGGCGTCGATCCGCGCCAGATTTCACCGCCGCCACCAGCCCGCGTTTGCGAAAGCCGCGCAGAATCCGGCTAAGGTAGCCAGGATCTAGCCCCAGCTCCCGCACTAACTCCGCCGCAATAGTTTGCCGGCGATGGGCGATCTCAAAAAGAACCCGCGCCTGGGTCAGCGTGAACGGACTGCGATAAACGCCGTTGCCCAGTACGCCAATCTTCCGAGTGTAGAAGCGGTTAAAGCGGCGAACCGCTTCGATGCGTTGGTGCCGGGATTCGTGCGTAGGCATGATCGCAGACCCTCAAAAACAGGCTCCCATGGCATTCTGGAGGAATTAGTTGACGCAGTCAAGTATTCTCGCAATGGGAATTCCGCCCTATCGTGCTGACGCGTAACCACTAAGCCTTTCCCGGCCTTGTTTAACGGACCTTTACCCTGCGTTAATGCATCTAATCACTTAATACGATAAGGATAGGCAAGAGAGTATTGATAGTATGAGTACGGGAGGACCTTTATCCCCATGGTGGAAAATAATATGAAGCATTACCTATTCGCGAGTGATTTTGACAAAACACTCACCTTCAACGATTCCGGCTACGTTCTCAGCGAGATCGTCGGCATTCCCACCTCCGAGTTCGAACGTAAAGCCGAAGGCATGGCCAAAATTAATCTGGTCCAGCAAGGTGCGGAACTTGCCTACCTGCTGCTGCACGATCCCGAATTCCGCGGACGCGTGCGCCAGGAACACTTATACGAAGTCGGCAAGCGCATCCGCCTGAAGCACGACATTCGCATCCTGTACGACATTCTTGATCACGGCATTCCCGGCCATTGTTTTGATTTTTCGGTTCTGTCAGCAGCGCCAGTGGAAATCGTGCGTTCTGCGCTGGAGGGTATCGTACCGGCCGATCACATTCACGGCACCGAGTTCGAATACACCAGCTCGGGAGAGATCGAAAAAATCGTAAAGGTAACCGCGGGATACGGAAAAGTGGCCGTGTTGGATAAACTCCAGGCCAGCTTGCAAATTGGCCCGGACCACGTCGTCTACGCCGGCGACGGCAGCTCCGACGTCCACGTAATGCTGCACGTAAATTCGCGCGAGGGATTTACCATCGCGGTGTCTGAATCCACCCAACTGGCGCACATCGCCAAGCGCACCGTGCTGGGCGACAATGCCAACGTGGTGCTGGTGCCGATCCTTGAAAATATCGTCGGCTGGCAGCGCCCGCAGATTCGCGATTTCCTGAAGTCCTACGGCTTCCTGATTCAAGAATGGGACCGCACTCGCACCGACTGGCTTACCCTGCGTCCCTTGAACATGACCCCGCCGCAACCGGTGAGCGTCCAGTAAGCGACGCTCCACCGGAGCTGCAGCCAGGGCCGAGCCAGGGCTAATCCTTCAAAGCGTGCACCAGTTCGTTGTGCACCACCAGCCCGCCGTTATAATGGATGTACCCCAACTTTCGAAACCGGTTCATAAAAAAGTTGATCCGCGAGCGGGTGGTGCCAACCATCTCCGCCAACGTGTCCTGCCCGATCTTCGAAAGGATGGACGAGCTTTCGTCCCCCGATTTTCCGTGCCGGGCCAGCAGCAGCAGCGTGCGCGCCAGGCGCTTCTCACTGGAATTCATGAAGTGATCGATCAGATCCTGCTCGATGCGTTGGTTGCGGGCCAGCAGATGGTTGATAAACAACGCCGAGACGGTGTCTTCTTCCTCGATCAGGCGTTCCATGGTCTTGCGTTTGATGGCCGCGATGATGGTGGGCACCAGCGCCACGGCGGAAGTAAGATGGTTCAGATTTCCGCTCATGCAGCTCTCGCCGAAAAACTCGCCCGCGCCGACGATTCCTAGAACCGCCGACCTGCCGCGCTCGGAAACCACGTGAAGTTTGACCAGCCCTTTCTCAACGTAATGAATATCGCCGCATTTATCCCCTTGCGCGATGATCGTGTCACCTGCCTGGTATTCGGAAACCTTCGCCATATGCGCCGATGGCGGAAAGACCGCGCGTAGCTTCAGAGAGCCCTTTTTTTTCTTTCGGCCCGCCAAGTCGATTACCGTCCGTTGTCATTAGATTTTATGGTTGTGGAAGAAGAACGAGGCGTTAGTGCGGCAGTTTCCGTCCCCCCCGGGAACACCGGCTGCGGCCTATTTTGTACTCGGCAACGCACCAATTCGTCTGTTCAAAATTGAACAGACAACCGATTTCGCATGGCGCTACAGTTCCGCGTGGGCCACTCTTCGGACGTCGCTGCGGGCCCAAAATACTGATCATCAGCTGTCGCCCAACGCTATCGGCTAGGGTTGTCGGCTAACCGCGGGGCATACGAACCGCGGCGCCTTTGCCGGAGCCATCATGAGTCTCGGATTCGACATTTTCAAAAAACTGCAGGACGGGAGCCCAGTCTGGGTAACCCAAGTATCGACGTTGCGTGAAGCGCGCGAAACGCTGGCCGCGTTGGTCCACGATTCGCCCGGCGAATTTTTTGCACGCGACGCCGTCACCGGCGAAGTGGCTGTTTCCCATGGCAATCACCAGGGTCTACACGCCCAAAATCCGTGAGTGCCCGCGTGGGTCCGGTTTGCTTGGCGACTGACTTATTTTGTGATGAATGGAATTGCGCAGCAGCGACTTTGCGCCCGAGGGTTCCCGTTCTACTGCATTAGGTTTCTCGCCGGCGGCGTTACTTACCCGCGGGAATTATGACCGCTGATTGGCGCCAGTAGTGAGCGGCGCAATGCTGGCGGTGCCATCGGCCGGCGGCGGACCAGTAGGCGTCGGCTTCAACGAGAACGAGACACCGCGCTTGGCGTTTTCATCGATGGTTCGCTGCACGTCGAAGTCCCGCATATCAATGCTATTTTCCCCGCCGTTTTGCACCGTATAGTGAACCTGATTGTTGGCCACCCAGTAGTCATTCGCGGCGAACATCAGTCCGTCCTTGCGATACAAATATACCGTCTGCCCCGCCCCGGAATTCGCCGGCGGCGGCGCCGAGTTATTCACCGCGGGAGCGGAAGGCTCCGCATTCTGCGCCGGCGCAGGCGCCGATTGCGACTGAGCATCTACGTCAGGCGCGAAATCAGAATACGGCGTGGAATAATTTGGCCCACTGTCGTTGGTGTATCCATCGATCTGATATGAGCTCGGAGAATCATTAGCGCCGTAACCCATGTCATAGTTCGGAGCATAAGGACCGTAGTATCCGCTCACGCATCCCCAGAAGGGATCGCAGCCGTAATACGCTGGCGACCAGAACGGCCAATAGGCACCCCAGCCCCAGCCGAACCCGAGTCCCCCCCATCCAAAGCCCCAGCCAAATGGATAACCGAACCCGAACCCGAATCCGCGCCCGTAGCCGAAGCCGCGGCCATAACCGAAACCACGGTAGCCACCGAACGCGCCGCCAATTCTCGCCGAACCAAACGCTGAGTTCCCTGCCAGGTAATGCGAGCCGCCCAGGCCCGCGTTGTTGAGTGAATGTGCGCCGGCAAGACCGTGCGTAGCCGCAAGCGCGCTGCCCGCAGGATGGGCTCCAGCCGAATTAACGGAGCGCCCCGGTCGCGCGGAGCTACGCGCGGCCGTCGCAGTCCCGGCGGAATGATTCGCCGCAAATGAGCGATTAGGTGTTGCGGTGGTGTGGGCAGCGTTCGAAGCGCCGCCAAACGAGTGGAACTGTCCGCCGTTCGCGGGACGCGAGGCCGCGGTATTCGCGCCATTACCAAACGAATGCCAGCCGGTGCCAGTCTGCGCGGTGCTGTGCGTTGCGTTCACTCCGCGCGAGGCAGCGGACGCCACCGACCCGCCAGAACTGAAATGGACGCCGGAAGCAGGCGCTGTGCCAGCACGGTTGCCGCCGTAGGCCGCATTGCCGCGATACCCACCATTCGAACGATTTGCATATCCGTATCTGCCGCCGCGGGCATAAGCGCCAGGACCGGCGCTGCGATAGTTGCCACCGCCTCCGCCACGATAAGAACCGCCACCACCGCCACGATAGCTGCCGCCTCCGCCACCATGAGATCCACCACCTCCACCGCCGTGGAATCCGCCTCCGCCGCCACCATGCGAACCGCCGCCACCACCGTGGCCTCCGCCATGCTGCGCGAAAGCGGGCTTAGGCGCGAGGGACAGAACCACCACCGCGACCGAAACAAACAGCATTCTCGAGAGGGTTGAGATTCTCATTTTAGGCTCCCGTGGCCATTCCGAAGCTTCTGATCATGTTATACCATTGGATTCCGCCGCCCCCAAGTTGGTTGTCAGCCTCCGGACGCAGTACGAACCTGCGGTTGCCGTTGGTGTGGCTCGGGGGCGCCTCACTTTTCCCTGGTTCCGAGTCTGCCGAAGCGCCGGTTATGCGCGAAGGCAGATGGGATGGGTGGGTGGTTTGACTTCCGGTCCGACGTTTTCCGCGTCAGCTAGTGCTCGGTATCCCGTGCAAACGGGCTACAGCAGGCGGGTCTGTAGGCGTAGAATCGAACTTCGCCGTAATCGTTTACCCTCCGGGAAACGATCAGTTTCTGACTGCCGTTCCAAGAGAGGACCACCACACTGTACTTCCAGCCCCATACCCTCGCGGAAGCCGCCGCCGCCTTGACCACCGCGGGCGCCCAGATTCTGGCCGGGGGCACCGACTTCTACCCCGCGCTAGGAGACCGAGCGGTCACCTGGCCAGTCGTCGATATTTCACGGATCGCGGAGCTGCGCGGAATTCACACCGAACCAACGGCGATCGTAATCGGCGGTGGCACCACCTGGACCGAGATCGTACGCCATCCCTTGCCACCATCCTTTGACGTTCTGAAGGCCGCAGCGCGAGAAATTGGCGGCATACAAATTCAGAACCGCGGCACGATCGCTGGAAACCTGTGCAACGCTTCGCCAGCCGCCGACAGCGTGCCGCCGCTTTTGGCGTTGGATGCCGAGGTGGAATTGGTCTCCGCCACCGCAACACGCCGACTGGCCTTGGACGACTTCATTCTCGGCAACCGCAAGACCGCCCGGCGCGCAGACGAAATTCTGGCGCGGGTGTTGATTCCCCGCCAAGCCGAAAATGCGCGCAGCGCGTTTCTGAAATTGGGCGCACGAAAATATCTGGTGATTTCGATATCGATGGTCGCGGCGGTGATCAAAATCGACGCGGCCGGATGCGTGACCGACGCGCGCATAGCGGTCGGCTCGTGCTCCGCGAAAGCGCAACGCCTTCCAGAGCTGGAGCGTGCTCTACGCGGCGCACCCGCGAAGCGGGGGATCGGCGCGATAGTGAGCAGCGAGCATCTGCGGAAACTTTCGCCGATCGATGACTTGCGTGCCACCGCCGCGTATCGACGCGATGCATCACTGACCCTGGTGCAGCGCGCGGTGGAAATTTGTTGCGCGGGAGCGGACTGACAAATGGCGGTGACTCTCTCTCCGGGAACCGGTGGCGGCTTGGCGCACGACGGCGCAACCGAATTCCGTTTCCAGGTGAACGGGTATCCGGTGTCGGTCTCGGCGCGGGCTACCCAGCGCCTATCGAAGGTGCTGCGCGAGAATCTCGGGCTAACCGGCACCAAAGTGGGTTGTGACGCGGGCGACTGCGGAGCCTGCACCGTATTGATCGGTGGCGAGCCAGTTTGCTCGTGCCTGGTAGCAGTAGCCCAAGCCGACGGCGGCGAAGTGACCACCATCGAGGGAGCAGCTTCCCGCAGTCCCTTGCTCGATGCAGTGCAAAACGCTTTCCTGCGCCACGGTGCGGCGCAATGCGGGGCATGCACCCCGGGAATGGTGATGGCGGTCACCGCGCTACTCGAACGCACTTCGTCGCCAAACGAAAACGAAGTGATGGATGCGATTGGCGGCGTGCTTTGTCGCTGCACCGGCTACCGCAAAATCGTCGCCGCTGCGCTGGATGTGAATGGCGACAACGTGACGGAATTGAGTGCGCCCGCGGCAGGCGAGGCCATCGGAAAACGTCTGGTCCGGCTGGACGGAAAGCGGAAAGTTTCTGGCGCGGAAATTTTCGGCGCGGACGAGATGCCCGCCGGAACGCTGGAGGCCCGCGTGATTCGCAGCCCGTTCGATCGAGCGCGATTTCATTTCGGAGACATCGATGCGTTCGTGCGCGCGCATTCCGGGATCGCTGGCGTTTTTACCGCCAAAGACATTCCGGGAGAAAATTGGTTTGGAGTGATTCCCCAATATGCGGACCAGCCGGTGTTCGCCGAAGAACAAGCACGGTTTCGCGGCGAAGCGGTAGCCTGCGTCGTGGGTGAACCGGAAGTGATCGAAACGCTGGACCTGAAGACCTTCCCGGTCACATGGGAACAGTTGCCGGCGCTCGCAAGCGTCGATGCGGCCGCCGCCGAGGATGCGCATCTGCTTCATTCCCACCGCCCCGGCAACGTGTTGGTTCGGGGGCGCGTAGCGTGCGGAGACGTAGTTGCGGCTCTGGCCGAAGCGGAGTGGGAGGCCGAGGGCGAATTCGAATCCGGATTTGTCGAGCACGCCTACATAGAGCCGGAAGCGGGCTTCGCTCGCCGCGTGGGCGACACTATCGAAGTGCAAGCATGTACTCAGGCCCCATACATGGATCGCGCCGACCTGGCGCGAATTCTAGCGCTCGCTCCGGAAGCGGTGCGCGTGATTCCCACTGCGGTCGGCGGCGGCTTCGGATCGAAACTCGATCTTTCGATGCAGCCCTTCGTCGCCCTGGCGGCGTGGCACTTGCGACGTCCGGTGCGCATGGTGTATTCGCGGACCGAGTCGATGATGTCGACCACCAAGCGCCATCCTTCGCGCATTCGCGCGCGGGTGGCGGCGAAACGCGACGGCCGGCTGACCGCGATGGATTTTTCGGCGGATTTCAACACCGGCGCGTATTCGTCGTGGGGACCGACGGTGGCGGCCCGCGTTCCGGTGCATGCCTCAGGCCCGTATCACATTCCGCACTACCGTGCGGAAACTCGCGCGGTGCATACCAATCTGGTTCCGGCCGGCGCGTTCCGCGGTTTTGGCGTGCCGCAGACCGCGATCGCCCAGGAACAACTCTTCGATGAGCTGGCCAATCGCCTGGAGATGGATCGCCTGGAATTCCGGATCTTGAACGCACTCGACGCCACCACGCCAACGGTCACCGGCCAGGTGCTGGGCGATGGCGTGGGAATTCGTGCGTGTTTCGAAGCGCTGCGGCCGCGATGGATCGCAGCGGGCAACGAAGCGAAGAAATTCAATGCGCAAAGCAAAGGCCCGTTGCGGCGCGGAATCGGCGTCGCCGGCATGTGGTACGGCTGCGGAAATACTTCCCTCTCGAATCCATCCACGGTACGCGTAGGACTAAAAGCCGATGGCCGCATCTCGCTGCATCAAGGCGCGGTGGACATCGGCCAGGGAAGCGCCACAGTGATTCCGCAGATCTGCTCCGACGCGTTGGGAGTGGCGCTCGATCGCTTTGATTTTATTTCCGGCGACACCGGCCTCTCGCCCGATTGCGGAAAGACTTCCGCGTCGCGCCAAACTTTCGTCAGTGGCAACGCCGCAGCCATGGCCGGCGCGGAGTTGCGCCGCGCCATCCTAAAATTAGGCAATGCCTGCGAGTGCGCCAAGTTTATGCTGGGCGACGCCTGGCTGATCATCGATGACGGCAAAAACAACCAGCATATTTCTCTGCGCGAATTGCCGTTGGATGCCCACGGTTACGTCGCGACCGGCGAAGCCACCTACGATCCACCGACCAAACCGCTGGATGCGAATGGCCAGGGAATCCCGTATGCGGCATACGGCTTCGGCGCGCAAATGGCCGAGGTCAGCGTGGACATCGAGCTGGGCACGGTAAAAGTCCTGCGAATCACCGCCGCACACGACGTAGGCCGAGCCATCAATCCGACGCTAGTAGAAGGGCAAATCGAAGGCGGAATCGCGCAGGGGTTGGGAATGGCGCTCATGGAGGAATTTTTCCCGGGTCGCGGCGAGAACCTCCACGACTACCTGATCCCCACGGTAGGAGACATCCCCCCGATCGAATCCATTCTGATCGAGGATCCGTCGAGTGTAGGCCCGTCCGGCGCAAAAGGAATCGGCGAACACTCCATGGTGGCCACGGCCCCAGCGATCCTCAACGCGATCCACGACGCCACCGGCGTGCGCATCCACAAAGTTCCAGCGACCCCAGCCCGCGTCCGCATTGCAATTTTAGCAGCAGCGGCAGATGCCGATCGAAATATCGAACGCAGGTATTCAGAATAGATCAGAGCGTAGCACCGTAGAACCGCAACGTCCGACTTTGTGTGGAGACAGTTTTCGTGCCTGACGAAATTCTCCAACCCGATGATGTAATCCGCTGCGACGCATGTCCCGTCCTCTGCTACATCAAAGACGGCCGAACCGGCGCGTGCGACCGTTACGCCAATCGCTCCGGCAAACTAGTTCGCCTGGACGCCCACGTAATCCTGGACCGCGCGCTAGAACAGGGCGACCGAGTAGTCCCGTTCCTCGATGCCCATCGCGAATGGGACGGACAAATCGTCGCCGGTCCCGAACACTTCGTAACCGCGATCGGTGCAGGCACCACATACCCCGACTACAAACCTGCGCCATTCATTATTTCGTCCGAAGTAAAAGGCGTCGACATGGTGACCGTGGTCACCGAAGGAATTTTCAGCTACTGCGGCGTGAAACTGAAAATCGATACCGACCGCTTCCTGGGCCCGGAACAAAAGATGGTCCGCGTGGACGGCGAAGCCGTCGGCCACGTCACCACCGCGGAATACGGTTCGCAGATGCTTTCGCTAGGCGGCGTACATCACCTCACCGGCGGAAGTTTGCGCGAAGGAAGAATTACCTGCGAGACGCTGCTAGCGCTGTGCAACGGCCAAGCGGTAGAGATGACCATCGACAGCGGCGCGACAGTGGTGGTGCAGGCCGGGCATCCACCGATCGTCAACGGAGTAAAAGAAGACCGCATGCGCGTAGGGTGCGGCTCGGCAACCATCGGAATGTTCGCGATGCAGTGGATGGGGAAAATCGACGAAGTCGTAGTGGTCGATGATCACATCACCGGCGTTCTCTCCGAACATCAAGCCGGAAAAATGTTGGGCATCCCGCCCACCGGCATAAAAATGAAAGGCCGCAGGTCCACCCCAGGAAGATACTTCCGCGTGGCCGAACCGGGAACGAATTGGGGCGGGACAAATATTTCCGATCCGCTTTCAATTCTGCATCCGTTCGATCCCCAGACTGCGAAGCCCGGAACGCGAATGTTGATGGTCAGCACCACCGGCGAGCACGCCGCATATTACGAACTCGATAAGAATCTAAGTCCGGTCGAATTTCCCATGCCCGCCGCGTTGCAAGAATCGGTCGCGCGGATCGCAGAAAACTGCGAGCCGGCGATGTGCACGGTGATGTTCATGGGTGGCGCTGGCGGCTCGTTGCGCGCCGGGGTCACCGAAAATCCCGTGAAGCTGACGCGTTCGGTGCGCGACACTTTGACGCGAGTCACCTGCGGTGGCGCGGAAGTGTACGTCTGGCCGGGCGGTGGGATCACCCTGATGGTCGACGTCACGCGGCTTCCCGCGAACGCGTTTGGCTACGTGCCCACGCCAGCAATAGTCGCGCCGATCGAATTCACCATGACCAAGGCTGACTACGCGGCGCTCGGCGGATACATGGATCACGTGCGCCCTCTGGAATCGATCGTGAGCGGCGGTGACCAACGTCACGTGGCGCCCAAACCGGAAAATCCATGGCCGCTGTCGCGTCCAGCGGGGCATGAGGAAAGGCAATGAGAGAACCGCCGATCGCGCGCATGCTCCCGGATGGGCGGCGCGTGCATCTGCACGACGGGCCGATTGACGCGATCGCCGAAGCGTTCGGTCCGCCGGAGGAAGTGCGCAAAGCTTACGACGCCGCGGCGCGGCGATTCGTCACTATACTGGACGAACTCTGCGCCGAACTGGATCTGCTGCGGCAGGATGCCGTGCATACCATTCCGCTTTTGAAGGGACGTGTGGCTCAGCGAATGGCGGATGGAGTTGAACCTTTCGCCGCCGCGAGCTTCATTACCCCCATGGCGGCTGTGGCCGGAGCGGTGGCCGAAGAAATACTCGAGACGATGACCAGCGCTGCGACGCTGGCGCGAGTGTACGTGAACGACGGCGGGGACATTGCGTTCGATCTCACGCGGGGCGAATCTTTCCGGGTGGGACTCGTGGAACGGCCCGAGCAGCCGTCACTGCTGGGCACCGCGATCATTCCTGAGTCTTCGCCGGTGCGAGGAATTGCCACCAGCGGGTGGCGAGGGCGGAGCTTTTCTTTGGGAATTGCGGACGCGGTTACAATTCTTGCGGACCGTGCAGTGGTAGCGGACGCGGCAGCCACAATTGTGGCCAACGCCGTGGATCTGCCGGGACATCCGGCGATCGCGCGAGTGCCGGCGCGCGAGATCGTGCCGGATAGCGACCTGGGCCAGCGGTTGGTGACGCGCAACGTTGGGCGTCTCACTGAGGCTGAGGTTGCTGAGGCGTTGGCTTCCGGTGAGGCGGTTGCCAATGAGCTGATTGCGCGCGGCGTGGTTCGAGCCGCGGCGCTTAATCTTTGCGGAGAAACTCGAGTCGTGGGCCGCACTTTTGCAGCAGCAATCGCAGCGGCAGGCGCGAAAACAGTTTTATTAGGTGGGAGTTTACCGAATGCATGAAGTGAAAGTCCGGAAGATGGTGACGGTGGTGGAATACATCTACCACGAAGGCGGACCGGTGGCAGAAAAACCGCTGCGCCGCGCGGCCGCGCTCGCGGTGATCCACAATCCGTTCGCCGGAAGTTTTTTTTTAGAGATTCAGGATTTCATGGAGGATTTGAAACCGCTTGGCTTGGCCATGGCGAACTCACTGGTATCGGCGCTGGGCGGCGCGGTCAGCGAGATCGAAGGATACGGCAAGGGCGCGATCGTTGGAGCGGCGGGCGAACTCGAACACGGCGCCTTATGGCACGCGCCCGGCGGCTACGGCATGCGCGAAGTATTGGGAGGGGCGAAGGCCATCGTGGCATCGACGAAAAAGGTGGGCGGACCAGGGACGCGGCTGGATGTGCCGATCACCCACATTAATGCGTCGTACGTGCGGAGCCATTTCGATTCGATGGAAGTAGGAATCGCAGATAGTCCGCGCGCGGATGAAATCCTGCTGGCGCTGGTGATGACCTCCGGCCCGCGGATTCATAACCGCGCGGGAGGATTGGCGGCGAGCGAGATTCAAGGAAAGGACGGATTGCGATGAGCGAAGGAACGCGAGCAAAAATCCGCAAGATTCTGACGTTCGTGGAAGAAATTCACAGTGAGATGGGCCGCGGCGTGGAACCGCCAACGCGGCGGGCCGCGGCAGTCGCCGTAATAGAAAATCCGTTCGCTGGGAAATACGTGCAGGACCTTTCGGAGTTAATGGACATTGGCGAAGAGCTGGGCGAGCTGCTCACACAGCGTGCGGTCGCGTGCCTGGGAATCCCGGCAACATCGGTGGAAAGCTACGGCAAGGCCGCGGCAGTCGGCGAAGACGGCGAGCTGGAGCATGCCGCGGCGATCCTGCACCCGAAACTAGGCGCGCCGGTGCGGCGCGTGCTGGGAAAAGGAGCGGCGCTAATTCCTTCCGCGAAAAAACGCGGAGGCATGGGCGTGCCCCTGGATATTCCGCTCGGCCACAAAGATGCTGCGTTCGTGCGCAGCCACTTTGATGCGATGGAAGTTCGCGTTCCCGACGCTCCGCGCGCCGGAGAAATTGTGGTGGCGATCGCGGTGACTGATAGCGGGCGACCGCTCGCGCGGATCGGCGGTCTGACCAAAGAGCAGATCAAAGGCGAAGACGGCCTGCGCTGACTGAAAAAGAACGAGTCAAAAACTGCAGTCGCAAGCAACTCCAAAGTCGGCAGGCCGCAACGGCATATTGCTTTACCGCTACGCGTAGTAATAACTCTCCAATACCACTCATTTCATCGCGGTCGCGTCTTTCAGGGAATTGGGTTGCGAGCGTTGAGTCCGCGCAGCGACAACGCGGTAACCACAATCAGCTAGCGGCGAAAATATACTGGAGAGGTGCGCGTCGCCTTAGCCTGATGGCGAGCGGGCGGTGTCTCTAGCCCTCAGGTCTGCGACGAGTTTGGCGCCCTTTTGCTAGCGGATTCGTAGGGTTTGCCGGGCGGTGCTGCGTTTTCTGAAATTGCAAAGTGTACCTTCCCGGGGTTTTTCTGTTCTCTAGAATCAGGTAGATCCGCGGTGGGCTGTGCACACTCTGATTCTTCGGATTTGGAGTGCGTGGGAGTGGATATGGAGAGTGTTTCCCGGGCGGCTGGCTGGGAGGCGTTGCGGGTGGCGGCGTCTGCTGCCCTCCCGACTTCCGGCTCCGCCGCGGCCGCCGATACGGAGCAAGTCGGGGGTGTTGGATTTCTCGAAGCCGCGGCCAGGGAATTGGCTCGGTCGGCGGCGGCCAATATGGCGCGCGGCTCATGGCTGAGTACTCGATTTTTTCCGGGATGCGTTCATAGGCGGGCCGGATGTGGTGGCGGCGACGCTCGAAGACGCCGGCGGCATGGGCGTGGCGGTAGACGGTTTTGCGGTCAGGGAGGTTGTATTCGTCTGCGATCAGAGTGGGGCTGCCCATGCTGTGAATTGGAGTTCGATCCAGAGACGATCAGGGTGGTGGCGGGTGGTGCAATTACGCGCGTGGTTCGCTGGAAGAATGGGGAGTCCCGTGAAGCAACCTGCAAACCGCAGTGTCGCCCGGAAAATCAGGAGCGTGGCCGTTCGGTCATGCGCCTGGAAGAAAGCGCGCCGGTCGTTGCTTTCCGTCAGAAGAGGGCTGCCGATGAGGCCCGAGCGCAATACCGCCGTCGTAGCCAGGTGGCGGAGTCCTGTCACGCGTGGATC
>Ga0182024_10002978_pt1 | contig 41098 bp, 31 predicted proteins | sample P32metaG_FD_120480 | JGI IMG/M metagenome (GOLD analysis project Ga0182024, IMG submission 120480) | Permafrost microbial communities from Stordalen Mire, Sweden - P3-2 metaG (Illumina Assembly) | ecosystem: Environmental > Terrestrial > Soil > Wetlands > Permafrost | place: Sweden: Stordalen...
AGACTCCACCGCTGAACGATACGCTCGACGCGCACGCGCTGGAGGCGACCGCGAGAGCAAGCACGACGCGGACCACGCGGACCGTAAGAGCGCGACGAGCAGCCATCCGTTCGGCTCCGTTCTTAGCACGGACGCGTCGCTGCGCGGGTCACGGGTCGACGGGTGGAAGAGACGACGGTATATCGCGAGAGCCCATGTCCGAATCGACGATTGCCCTCTACAATACCTTGACGCGCAAGCTCGAACCGTTCGAGCCACTCGTTCCCGGCAAGGTGCGGGTCTACGTGTGCGGCCCGACCACGTACAACGTGGCTCACGCAGGGCACGCTCGCGCGAACATGGCGTTCGACATCCTCGTCCGGCACCTTCGCGCTCGCGGCAACGAGGTGACCTTCGTGCGAAACGTGACCGACGTGGACGACAAGATTCTCGCCGCGGCGAAAGCGTCGGGAGAGGATCCCCTCGCGTTCTCGGCGCGCATGGCCAAACTCGTCGACGACGACATGCGCGCGATGGGCATGCTCGCGCCCGACGTCGAGCCGCGCGTCTCGGCGCACATCGAGGACATCGTTCACCTCATCGAGACGCTGATCGACAAAGGCCACGCCTACGCCGTCGAAACGCCCAAGGGCAAGGACGTCTACTTCGCCGTCCGAAGCTATCCTGCGTACGGAAAGCTCTCGCATAGGAACATCGAAGACCTTCTGAGCGGCGCGCGCGTCGACGTCGGTGACACCAAGAAAGACCCCCTCGACTTCGCCCTCTGGAAAGGGAGCGAAGAAGCCTGGGGATGGGCGAGCCCATGGGGCAAAGGCCGACCGGGTTGGCACATCGAGTGCTCCGCCATGGCGTCGAAATACCTCGGCCCCCATTTCGACATCCACGGGGGCGGCGAAGACCTCATCTTCCCGCACCACGAGAACGAAATCGCGCAAAGCGAGGCGGCGTGGGGACCGTCCCTCGCGCGCTACTGGATGCACAACGGGTTTCTCACGGCCGACAACGAGAAGATGAGCAAGTCTCTCGGCAACTTCGTCACCGTACAGAACGTGCTCGCGAGGAACGACCCCGAAGCGTTTCGCTACTTCGTTCTCGGCACGCACTATCGCGGACCGCTGTCCTTCGACGTCGAGACGCAGGAAGGTGGGCGCGTCGTGTTCCCCTTGGTCGATGTGGCGGAGCGACGCGTCGAGTACCTCTACGCGACGCTCGAAGCGCTGACCGCGGCGGCCGAAGGAGGGTCGGACGACGAATCACAGGTACCTGCTCCTTTGGCTTCGCACGCGAGGACGATCGCCGAATCGCCCGAGCGGGTGCTGCAAGCGCTGGACAGAGACTTGAACACGCCCCAAGCGCTGGCCGTGCTTGCCGACCTCGGCAAGGTGGCAAACGAGGTCGTGCTCTTCACGGTCAAGGCCAAGAAGGACAAGCTCGCGCAGGCGGCAGGCAGGAAGGTCGCCCGCGACGCCAAGGCCGCCCTTGCCAAAGCGTGTGAGCCGCTCGGGTTGATGCAGGCGAGCCCGCGCGCTTTCTTCGAGAGGACGCGGCAGCAACGGTTGCGACTGCGAGAACTCGACGCGGCGGCCATCGACGCGAAAGTGGCCGAGCGGAGCGCTGCCCGGGCCGCGAAAGACTTCTCCCGCGCCGACGCGATTCGGGACGAACTGGCCGCGATGGGGGTCGAGCTCTTGGACGCGGCGGCGGCTTCGAGCTGGAAGGTCTGTATCTAGGCTATTGGCTAGATCGGAGCCTTCAAAGGATTCGTGTTCGGATGCTGGTGTCGAGGCTTGCGATCCCGTTCTTGACGTCGCGCGAAACGTCCTGGTCCAGATCCATGACGAGATAGCCGATCTCGGGATCGGTCGCGAGGACTTGCGCGGCGATGTTGGCCCCTCTCTCGCTCACGACCGTGTTGATGTTCCGCAACACTCCAGGCAGGTTCTTGTGGACATTGAGGATCCGCCGCTTGCCGGGGGTAAGCGGCTGGTCGATCTGGGGAAAGTTGACCGCCCCCGTCGTGACCCCCATGTTCACGTGCCGGATGAGCGCCGACGCGACCTCGCGACCGATCGCTTCCTGGGCCTCGGCGGTCGATCCGCCGATATGCGGCGTGAGGACGACGTTCGAGAGCCCTCGGAGCGGCGTCGCGAAATCGTTGCTGTTGCTCTCCGGCTCATCGGGGAACACATCGATCGCGGCGCCCGCGAGGTGGCCGCTCTTCAGCGCATCGGCGAGCGCCCCGATGTCGACGACGGTTCCCCGGCTCGCGTTGAGCACATAGCTGCCGGCAGGCATCACCGCAAACTCGTGCGCACCCATCATGTTCTTCGTCTGGGCGGTCTCGGGCACGTGAAGCGTCACGAAGTCGCTGTGGGCAAGAAGCTCTTCGAGCGTCTTGGTCGCCCTGTTGCTTCCCATCGGCAGCTTTGCGACCGCGTCATAGAAAAGGACGCGCATCCCCAACCCCTCGGCGATGACTCCGATCTGCCTTCCGATGTGCCCGTAGCCGACGATTCCGAGCGTCTTGTTTCGAATTTCGTAGCTGCCGGTCGCTACCTTTTGCCACTGACCGACGTGCATCTCCCGGACGCGGTCGCCGAGCCGGCGCGACAACATGACGATCTCCGCCATGATGAGCTCCGCGACAGAGCGCGTATTCGAGAAGGGGGCATTGAAGACGGGAATTCCGCACTTGTTCGCGGCCGCAAGGTCGACTTGATTGGTCCCGATGCAAAAGCAACCCACGTTGAGCAGCTTGCGCGCGCTCGCCAAGACCCGCTGCGTGACCTTGGTCTTGCTGCGAATACCGAGGACGTGAACATCCTCCACGCGGCGGACCAGCTCTTCTTCGGAAAGGGCCGTCTTCAGCCTCTCGAGCGCAAACCCTTCGGCGCGGAAGAGCTCGTCCGCGCTCGAGTGGACGTTCTCCAGGAGCAAGACCTTGATCTCGTGCTTCGGGAATGACGCGTTCGAATCGATCTGGCTCCCGCTGTCGGGAGCGAAAGGATCACCCATAGGACCTCACAATACGTGCATCGCGGACGGTTCGCCCCCATATAGGGCCGAACCATGAGCTCGAACAACACCCGTCCGGCGTGCGAGACTCCCCCCCGCGTGCACGCCGCGGTCCTCCCTCGCCTCGATCCGCTGGCCGGCCTCGACCCGAGCGTCGCCGCCTTCGTCGGTGAGCTACGGCAAGGAGGCTACGAAGGCGAGATCCGGATCGACTACGCGACGCGCCTGTCGGCCGCCACAGACAACAGCATCTACCAGGTGCTCCCTGCAGCTGTGATCTTTCCTCGCGCCGCCTCGGACGTGGCGCTCGCCCTTCGTCTCATCGACGAGCCGCGGTTCCACGGCGTCGCAGTGACGGCACGGGGCGGCGGCACGGGCACGAACGGTCAGGCCCTGACGTCGGGCGTCGTGATGGATCTCTCGCGACACATGGCGAACATTCTTGCGCTCGATCTCGAAGCGGGGTGGGTGAGCGTCCAGCCCGGCGTGGTGCTCGACGATCTCAACGCCTTCTTGAGGCCACACGGCGTGTTCTTCGCTCCGAACCTCTCGCCGTCCAACCGGGCCACGCTCGGCGGCATGATCGCGACCGATGCGAGCGGCGAGGGATCCCGCCGGCACGGCAAGACGAGCCAACATGTGCTCGACGTCGAGGTGGTGCTGCGCGGCGGAGTCGTGCACCGCACGGCTCGCGTCGAGGGCCCCGAGCTCGACGCGCTGTGCGCGTTGCCCACCCTCGTCGGCCGAACTCACAAGCTCGCCCGCGAGATCGCTACCACCCGCCGCGAAGAAATCGCGAGCACCTTCCCGAAGCTACGAAGGTACATGACGGGCTACAATCTCGCGCGGATGGCCGCGGCCGACGGCTCGAGCGTCGACCTCGCTCAGCTCTTGGCGGGCAGCGAAGGCTCCCTCGGCGTGGTGACCGAGGCGCGCTTGCGCCTGACGCCCCTCGAGCGCCATCATGCGCTCCTCGTCCTCCGCTACCCGAGCTTCGACGCCGCGCTTGCCAGCGCCGAGTGGCTCGTCGCGACCGATCCCGGATCGGTGGAGACGCTCGACGAAACAGTGCTCACGCTCGCACGAACGGACATCATCTACGATCAAGTGCGTGAGTTTCTTTTGGACGAGGGGACGGATACGACGCGCGCGATCCACCTCGTCGAGTACAGCGGCGACGACGAAGTCGCCGTCAAGGCAAAGGTCGACGGACTGATCGCGGAGATCGCTCGCCGCCAAGGGACTCTCGGCGTGCCGCACGGCCATGCGCTGACCTGGAAGCCGAACGAGCGCACGGCGTTGTGGAACCTGCGCAAGAAGGGGGTCGGCCTGCTCGGCAACGCGCCCGGGTCGCGCAAGCCTGTCCCTTTCGTGGAAGATACCGTCGTTCCGCCCGAGCACCTTCAGGCTTATGTGCGAGAGTTTCGCGCTCTCCTCGACGCCGAAGGGCTGCGCTACGGGATGTTCGGTCACGTCGACGTCGGCTGCCTCCACGTCCGTCCGGCCTTGGACTTGAAGGACCCGGAGGACGAAGCGCGCATACGTCGGATCACGGACGCCGTGGCAGCGCTCGTGACGCGTTACGGGGGCCTGCTCTGGGGGGAACACGGCAAGGGCTTCCGATCCGAGCTCGTACCCCATCATTTCGGACCCGTGCTGTACCCGGAGCTTCAGCGCATCAAGGCCCTCCTCGATCCCCGAAATCAGCTCAACCCGGGAAAGGTAGCGACAGCCGCGGGCACCCGGCACTTGCTCGCGCGCGTGGATGGACCGACGCGCGGCGCGCTCGATCGTCAAATCGCGGCCCGTGACCGAGAGGCGCTCGCCACCGTCATCCATTGCAACGGCAACGGGCAGTGCTTCGACACGAGCACCGACAACATCATGTGCCCGTCGTCGAAGATCACGCGTGACCGAATCCACTCGCCCAAGGGTCGGGCCACGTTGATGCGCGAATGGTTGCGCCTTTTGGCCGGGCAGGGCGTCGTAGCGACCGAAGCTCTACGCATGGCCCACAGCCTGCCTTGGCTCGCGCGGCTGTGGCAGCGCCTTCTCCATTCCGACCGCTCTTCGGACTTTTCCCATCAAGTCTACGATGCGATGTCGGGCTGCCTCGCATGCAAGGCCTGCGCGACCCAATGTCCGGTGCGCGTCGACGTGCCCGACTTTCGCGCGCCGTTCCTCGAGCTCTACCACCGCCGCTACGCGCGCCCGATCGGCGACTACTTCACGGCGTGGCTCGAGCGAATGCTGCCGCTCATGGTCATAGCGCCCCGTCTCGTCAACGCATTGATGAACAACCCGATCGGGCGCTGGTTCACGGCCCGCGTCATCGGGATCGCCGACGCGCCTCTCCTCGACCCCGAGCCCGCGACGAAACGTCTGGCGCGCCACCGCATCCCGGTTTCGAGCCTCGCCGAGCTCGAGCGGCTTCCCAACGGATCGCGCGTCGTCGTGATCGTGCAAGACGCCTTCACGACCTTCTACGAGCCGGCGGTGCTCGAAGCTTCGTGCTTGCTGCTACGGAGCTTGGGGTTCGAACCGCATGTGCTCCCGTATTTCGAGAACGGCAAGGCCTTGCACATCAAGGGCTTCCTTCAAGCCTTCGGACGGGTCGTCGTACGCAACACCGCACTCTTGCGCAGAGTTTCGGTGCTTGGATTTCCGATGGTCGGCATCGAGCCTGCGGTCGTACTCACCTACCGGGACGAATATCCAAAGCAGCTGGAGGGCGATGCGGGCTTTCGCGTCTCGCTCTTGCAAGAGTGGCTCGCCGACCAAGATCTGGTCACGAGGATCGGCTCCGGAAAAACGAGCTTTCGTCTCCTGTCGCATTGCACGGAGCAAGCGCTGGTGAGCAAAGCACCGGCGCTCTGGGCGAAGGTGTTCGGCGCACTCGGTGTGCCGCTCGAGATCGTGAAGACCGGGTGCTGTGGCATGTGCGGCGTTTACGGCCACGAAGTGGCGCACAAGCCAAACTCGCTCGGCATCTTTGGACTGTCGTGGAAGGGGAAGATCGACCCTGCGCTCGACGAGAGGCGCGTGCTGGCGACCGGGCACTCGTGCAGGAGTCAGGTCGAACGGGCTCTCGGCTTCACGCCGCGCCATCCGGCGGAGGCTCTCTTGGCCGCGCTCGAAAGCTGAAGCCTGCGGCGAGATCCCGGTCAGTCGTCGTCGCCGAAGAGGGAGATCTGGCGCTTCTTGCTTTCTTTCTTCCCCTCCCTCTCCGCCTTACCGACGTCGGCTCCGCCGCCCGGGGCTCGCGCGACGAGCGCGGCGAGCGGCTCGGTTTCGCGGGCAAGCTTGTCCACACGATGCCGCACGACGCGCGCGAAGCGTAGAGCGACGCCTCCCGGGTAACGCGGGCTGCGCTGGACGTCGTTGAATCGAATTTCGGCGACGAGCTCCGGGCTCACGTGGACCACGCGGTCCGTCCGCGCCGTCGCAAGCTCCTGCAGGTGCGTCGTTTGCCAGCGAAGCATCTCGTCGGTGAGCCCCTTGAACGTCTTTCCGACCATGCAGAAAGAACCGTCGTCACGGCGCGCGCCGAGGTGGAGATTCGAGAGAAATCCCTTGCGACGGCCACTCCCCCACTCGGCCGCGAGAATGACTAGATCGACCGTAGTGAACTCTTTCACCTTCTGCCAGGCGCGCCCTCGGGCGCCCACTCGGTAGGGCGCCGCGAGGTCCTTTACGACGACGCCCTCGTTGTGCGCCGCGATCGCATCGGCGTAGAAGCGCTGAGCGTCGGCGGTGGTCGCAACCTTGGCCGTCGGAACGAGGAGCTCTGGGGGCGCGAGGGCTCGAAGGGCATCGAGGCGTGTCGCGAGCGGGGCATCAAAAAGGTCCATGCCGTCGCGATGGAGACAATCGAAGAGGTAGATTCGCAGTCGATCTCCCATGCGGGGGGTGCGCTTCGAGGAGATCGCCGAGAAAGAATCCTGAAAGGGCCGCGGAAGACCGTCGCTCCCGACGAGCACGACTTCGCCGTCCAGAACGAGCGCGTCGGCCGCCAGCGACGCAAGCTCGGGGAGGAGCGACCGGCACCCTTCGGTGATGTCATTTCCCTGCCGCGAGTACACGGCGATACGAGTCCCCTTCTTGTGAACCTGCGCGCGGACGCCGTCGATCTTCCACTCAACCTGCGCGTCCCGGAGGCCAATCACGGCCTCCTCGATCGAGTTCGCGGGCGCTGCAAGCATCGGGGCGAGAGGGCGAAAGAGTTCGAGCGTCGATAGGGGAGCCGTGTCCCGCTCGAGGCCCAGGAGGGCGCCGGCAGCCGCGGGTATCGATCCGCGCAGCATGGCCACACGCCGCGCGTCCGCTTCGGTCCGCCCCGCGCGCTCCGCGATCGCGAGGAGCATTACCCCGCCCAGGCTCCCCTGCCGGAGCGAGCCCGTGAGCGCTCCTGCGAAGAAGGCGCGCTCGGAAGCGGTGAGCTTTGCAAACAGCGCGGCCATGAGCGACAGTCGCTCTCCCCGAGGCGTATCCTGGGCCTCCAAGAGTCGTGTCTCGACGTCGCGAAGAGTGAGAGACGCAGTCTTGGGAGCGTCCGCCTTGGAAAGCTCCCAGAGTTGAGAAGAACCTACTCCCAGTGGACCGCAGGCTGGCTCTCCGACGAGCCAACCGACTGCGGCCGCGACTTCGGCGGCGGGGAGTGCAGCAAGCAAGGAGACGAGGAGGCGCTGCTTTTCGAGGCGGGAGCGAGTGCCGGACAGAAGAACCGACGTCCGCGCGAGCTCCGAGAAAGGAGGTGACGGTGCGGCCGCGGGCGGATCCGACGCCATGGAGGAGACAACGGGGGCGGATTCCTTATTCGGCAAGGGTTTCGTCACTCCAGCCCCTTTCACAGGGACAGGCAGGAGCCACGCCATGAAGTATAGGAGAATGCCATCGCTTGCGGCCTTCGTGATCACCCAGGCCACGGCGATGGGATGCTCCCCGCCGAGCAGCGGCACCAGCACCGCAGGCTCCGATGCGGGAAACGGAAGCCACTCGCGCAACCCGATCCCGGACGGGGCCGTGGGGTCGGACGGCCCGAGCACCGAAGACGCCTCCGCCGGCAGCCTAGAGGCGAGCGGCAGCAGCGACGCACGCGCGGCCGGATGCACGCCCGCCATCGGTATTCCCTACTCTTATGCCTGTTGGACCATGCCCAACCCGGCGAGCGCTGGCTTGCCCAACCCGGCGAGCTACACAGACCAGGGGGACGGCACGGTCAAAGACGACGTCACCGGACTGATCTGGCAAAAGACCGTGGCCTCAACCCAGGCTTACTCCTGGACCGCGGCGCAAACGTATTGCCAGACTCTGACGCTCGCAGGGCGAACGTGGCGCCTTCCGACTCGGATCGAGCTCCTGTCGATCGTCGATTTCACGAGAACCAGCCCCGCCATCGACACGACGGCGTTCCCTGATAACCCCGGCGGCAAGTACACCTGGACCAACTCTCCCTGGGTGGTTTCGCAGATCCCGACGAAGCCGCAATTCTCGTGGATTGTCAATTTCTACGAGGGGCTCACGAGCAACGCCGGCGATCGAACGGCGGTCGAGTACGCCCGATGCGTCTCTTCTCCCGAGAGCGGTCCATTGCCGAAGCTCTACTCGCAAGTGGCACCCGGCGAGGAGCAGGACTTGGAGACAGGGCTTATCGGGCAGCAGGACGACTCGGGATCCACGATGGCGTTCGCTGCCGCAGCTCCTTATTGCACCAGACTGGCGCTGAACGGTCATGCCTGGCGCGTCCCGAGCATCAAAGAGCTGTCGACACTCGTGGACGAGGACCCACCGATCGCCAAGGTCTCCCCGGCGATCGATACAACGACCTTTCCGAGTACCGCGCCGAGCACGCCCTACTGGTCCTCGTCGCTCTTCAATGGCGAAGCGGCCACCGCGCACGATCCGTGGGTCATCAACTTCGAGGATGGCTTCACCGAATACAACCAGACCGCCGCCCTCGTTCGCTGCGTGCGGTGACGTGGAGGGTGCAGTCGCCCGCTGCCGCTTGCACGTGCGACCGATCAGTCATATGACTACTCGGTCACATGCCGACGAGTACGTTTTTCGCGCTCCCTTCCGAGCGACGCGACCGCTTGGTACGCGAGGCCATCCGTGAGTTCTCCGAGCGCACCTACGCCGAAGCATCGCTCTCCCAAATCGCCCAGCGCTCCAGGATCCCGAAGGGTAGTTTCTACCAATACTTCGCGGACAAACTCGATCTTTACCGCTGGCTCGTCACGGAGGAGGCTCCGAGGCACAAGCGTGACTTCATTGGCGCAGGGAACCCGACGGGGGAGTTCTGGGCCGACCTCGAGGCGTTCGTCGAGCGCAGCATGGCCTTTCTCGTCGAGCACCCGCGACTCGCGCGCTTGACGGCCGCCGCCGCCGATCCGGCCGCGAGCGCAGAGGTCCGAGGGTTGCACAAGGCCATCTGCGAGGCGGGGATCGCAGAGCTGCGGGTACTTCTGAGCCAGGGAGTCGCACGAGGTGCCATTCGGTCCCCCGACCTCGACCTCGACGTGGCGACGCGGCTGGTCGCCGCCATCGTCGGACCTGGGTTGACGGACGTGGTGCTGCGCGAGCTGAAAGCCGAGCTCCACGAGGTGTTGGCTTCGGACTCGCTGCGGAAGCGGCTCGGCCCTACGCGACGTCGCCGCCTCGCCCACCAGGCAGTCCTTCTCATCCGAAGCGGCCTGGGAGCGACGGGCAAGATGTCACATCACGAGAGGGAGTCCCTATGATCACTTATGACTACTCGGAGAAGGTTGCATTCATCACGGGAGGCGCCTCGGGAATCGGCCTCGCGACGGCGCGCGCGTTTGCACGATCCCGCGCACGAGTCGTTGTCGCTTCTCGCGGCGAAGAGGCGGGGCGCGACGCTGTAGCGACGCTCGAGCGCGAAGGAGCGACGGCGCTGTTCGTCCCGTGCGACGTCCGCGAGGAGGCCTCCGTGGCGCGGGCGGTCGAGCGTACGACAGCGCACTTCGGTCGGCTCGATTTCGCGTTCAACTGCGCCGGGATCGGCGGGGACTTTGCGCCGCTCGAGAGCACCAATCAAGAAATCTGGGACGGCGTCATGGCAACGAACGCTCGAGGGGTATGGCTCGCCATGCGGTACGAGATCCCCGCCATGCTCGCGTCAGGCGGGGGATCCGTCGTCAATATGAGCTCGATCTACGGCGCCGCCGGCAAGGCGGCGCACCATGCTTACGTCGCGTCAAAGCATGCCGTCCTCGGGATGACGCGATCAGTTGCCCTCGAGTACGCGCCGCGCGGGGTGCGCGTGAACGCGCTCTGCGCCGGCCTGACGGCCACGCCGGGCATGTCTCGCGCGGAGATTGCAGTCCCGGAGCTGGTGGCAGCGCTCGTTCGCGAGCATCCGATGCACCGGATGGCGACCGAGGAAGAGGTGGCGGGCGCCGTGTTGTGGCTCTGTTCGGAGGCGGCGGGATTCGTCACGGGGGCACCCTTCGCGGTCGACGGCGGGTTTCTCGCGGCATGACCGCATTCCCCTGTATCAGGAACGACGGTGGCTCTAATTGCAGACAAAGCCATCCATCGGCGGCTGCACGGCCGGGTGGTAGTCGCTATCCAAGAAAAGGTGCAGCACGTCGCCGTATGCCACGAGGCGTGCGACCACGCTGGTCATCTTGGTCATCGACTCCGAAGCGGGCTTTTGGTCACCGGGACCATAACCCTGGAACACGAGATTGTAGGTCGCATTGTACGGAGCTGCCCGTACGTTGAAGCGCCGAGTGCCCACGACGCCGTCGGCCGCGACGGATCCAGTCATCGTCGCGTAGTCGAAGCTTGCGACGAACGTCCCTGACGGCGTGGAGACTGTACACTTCACGGGCGGGGTCGTTCCCAGATGCGTGGGCGGCGTCTTGGGGATAGGGACGCGGTCCAGCAAACGAACCGTCTGTGACGGAGGTACGTAAGACGGGTCGGCGCGGCAGACGGAGACGCCCAACCAGAGGGCTAGGAAGACACATAAGTTGTGCTCGCGCGGAAAGGAGTCCGTGCCTCCGCGGAAAGCCCTGCGCGTTTGACGAAAGCCCCCCTCCCCGCGTGAACTATAGCTGGCTCCGCTCAGGCTACCTCTCACCACGAAATACTTATCATAAAGGGTAAAGGGTCACGGAAAGCGGTTCGGAGTCGACGGCTGGTGAACGCACGCGACGGCATTCGTTCTTCGCACCGTGCGGTGTTCAGCGCTGACGCCATGCCCCCGGAGGTTTCCCCGTCCAGCGCTTGAACGCCCGGCTGAAGGTCGCGAGGTCCGAGAATCCAAGAGCGTAGGCGATCTCGGAGAGCGTGCGATGTTCGTCCGCGAGCCACCGGCAGGCGAGGCGTCCCCGAACGTCGTCGACGATCTCGGAGAACGACGCCCCTTCGGAGTCGAGCCTACGTTGGAGCGTGCGATCGCTCATGTGCATCGCGCGCGCGACCGAACCGATCGTCGCGTCCCCGGGGAGAAGCGCCTCGACGCGCGATGCGACCGCGGATGCCAACTCGGTCGTTCGCGGAAGTGCGCGGAGAGCTGCTTCGGCGAGGTCGTCGGCGGTCGCCAGGAGACGAGCGTCGGCGCTTCTCAAGTCGAGGTCGAGCACGCCCCTCGGGAGAGCGAACCCCGCATCCTCGTTGCCGAACGAGACGCTGCGCGTCGCGAAGAATCGGTGAAGCGGCGCGATGTCGGGCGGGCGAGCGTGCGCAAACCATACGCGCGAGACGGCGAACGGCTCGGCAGCGTCGCGTCGCATGTACGTGAGCACGTGGGCCAACGCGTACTCTTCGGCGTGTCTTCCGATGCCGCGCGCGCGAGAGGGAGTGCGCTGGAGCCATATCGCCTCATCGCCAATCTCTTCGAGCGCGCACTCGATCGTCGGATGAATCAGCGAAGCATACCGCGCCATCCGCGTGAGCCCCTCGCGCAAGGTCGGCGTCGAGCGAGCCGCAAGCTCGGCGAGGCCGTACCGCCGCAGAGGCAGGTCGGCCGGCAAACGCAGCGACAGGTGGGGTTCCGAAAGCAGAGCCGCGGTGGCCTCGAGGGCCGCCTGCACCATCGCGTGGGTGGCGGGAATCTCGTCTTTCTCGATCGCGCCGTCTTCGAGGCCGAGACGAAGGGCAAGCAGCACGGCACCGCCCGCATCTCTCTCTCGAAGGAGGCGTAGGAGCGCCGGCACGAGCGACGATGGGGCGGGAGGCTCTTTGCTCGGACGCGCCATCGCCCGCGAGGATAGCCAACTCGACGCGGAGCGGACGTTTTGGCGCACGCGGTCAATTGATCTGACGCGCCCGGCCCTGGTCGGGCCGTGACCTCGCTCCTAGATTCGCTGACGAGGGACGCACGGATGATCGAGATCAAGCACCGCGACGGCCACGTACTCCACGCCGTATCCGAGGCGCGCGACGCGAAGAGCGCGGTCCAGATCGTCGCCGCAGACCGCGGCGATCTCTCCGGCGCTCGTTTGGACGGAATGGATCTGAGTGGCGTGGATATCGAACGGGCGCGACTCTCCGGCGCGAGCGCCGTCGGTACGAACCTCGGCTTTTCGAACCTCGAACGCGTCGCGTTCGCCGGCGCGGATCTCTCTGGAGCACGGCTCGACGGATGCAATATCGAGGAAGGAGACTTCACGAAGGCCGTGCTGGCGGGCGCGACTCTTCGCGGCGCGAACCTCGAAGAGACGTACCTCTCCGCCGCCGATCTCTCGCGAGCGAACCTCGACGGCGCGAACCTCGAGGAGAGTGACCTCCGCGACGCACTTCTTGCGGGAGCGACACTCCAGAGAGCGAACCTCGAACGAGCCCGCCTCGAGAGGGTCCGTGCCGCCGGCGCGAGCTTCGCGAAATGCAACCTCGAGAGGGCCGACCTTCGTGGTGCCGATCTGGCCGGCGCCGACCTGTCAGGGTGCAACCTCGAACGCGCCGACCTGCGCGGCGCGTCGCTCGTGGATGCCAACTTGCGAGGCGCGAATCTCGAGCGCGTGGACATGCGGTGCGCAGACCTGAGGCGGGCGGACTTTCGCGAAGCGAACCTCGAGCGATGCGACATCGACGAGGCGCGCACGGAAGGAGCTCGGTTCGAGTCGGCGAACACCGAAGGGATGCGCGGCCGGCCCGCGAGCGGTCCTCCCTCCCCTGGGCCCTATCGATGAGCGCATTCTACGAGGTCGTGTGCGCGGGATGTCGCCGCGCGTACTCGCGCGGGGAGTGGCTCGGGCTCTCGATCGTGGACACGCTAACGAGTCGCGAAGTACGGCCTTACGTCCTGGCGTGGAAGCAGGGGCGCGTCATCGAAGTGCGCGCCTGTTCGGCGTGCGGACGAGCGATGGCGCGAGCAACGACGTGCGCAGCGTAGCCCTTCGCTCGGACCTGCCGCGACTCGAATGGTGCCTGCGCCGAATCTGGCCCGATCTGGGCCGCGAGGAACTAGCGTCAATCTATGCCGAGCGAGCTCGCGAGTGCTTTCTGCCTCGACCCGACCATCACCTTTCTGAACCACGGATCGTTCGGCGCGTGCCCACGTATCGTGCTCGAATCCCAACAGCGGTTCCGGGATCAGCTCGAGCGCGAGCCCGTTCGCTTCTTCATGCGCGAGCTCGAGCCACTCCTCGACGTGTCCCGCCGTGCGCTCGCGGTATTCCTCGGAGCCGACGAGGAGGGGATCGCTTTCGTGGCCAATGCGACGACCGGCGTGAACGCCGTGCTTGGATCCCTGGAACTCGGGCCGGGTGACGGACTCCTCGTTACGGACCATGCCTACAATGCGTGCAGGAACGCGCTCGACTTCCACGCCCAAAAGCGCGGAGCCGAGGTCGCGATCGCGCGGCTCCCGTTCCCTCTCGAGGACCCCGAGCAGATCGTGGAAAGCGTCCTCTCGAGCGTGACGGCGAAGACGCGCGTTGCTCTACTGGATCACGTCACGAGCCAGACCGGTCTGCTCCTCCCCCTCGAACGGCTCGTGCGCGAGCTCGATGCCCGAGGAGTGGACACGCTCGTCGACGGCGCGCACGCGCCAGGCATGGTCTCGCTCGACCTCGCGAAGCTCGGAGCCGCGTACTACGCCGGCAACCTGCATAAATGGGTCTCCGCGCCGAAGGGGGCGGCGTTCCTCTACGTCCGCGAAGACAAGCGGGCAGCAGTTCGTCCTGCGGTCATCAGCCACGGCGCCAACTCACCTAGGAAAGACAGGTCTCGCTACTTGCTCGAGTTCGACTGGCAAGGCACGAACGACCCTTCCGCCGTCCTCGCCGTACCCGACGCGATTTCCGCGATGGCCGCGCTCGTGCCCGGAGGCTTTCCTGCTGTGATGCAACGAAACCGAAGTCTCGCCCTTTCGGCGCGCGCGACCCTTTGCGACGCGCTTGGCCAAGGGCCCCCCGCCCCGGATTCGATGATCGGCGCGCTCGCCGTCGTGCGCCTACCCGACGCCATGACCGACGCTCTGCCGCTCGTCGACCCCATCCAGGACGAGCTCTTTCATCGCTTCCGCATCGAAGTGCCGGTCATGCCCTGGGGCTCCCCGAAGCGTTGGATCCGGATCTCGGCGCAGGTCTACAACGACGAGAGCGACTATACGTATCTGGCGCGATCGCTTCGCGAAGTGATCTCGCGGTAGCTCGACGCCAGGGGCAATGTCGTCTTTGCGGAGGCGCTCACGGAACGTGCTCGTCCTCTTGCACTCCCCTCGACGACACCGAACTGACAGGGAAAATGACTTTTGAGAGCGCTACCGGCGAGGGGTCTCTGGAGGTCAATGGGCCGACCCTCAGCGGGTTGGGCCGACGTCGTAGCAGAGCGGTTCGCGAGATAGCTAGAGCGTGGCGAGAAAAGGCCGGAAGAGCTACCGTGACAATGGGTGCGATCGATGAAGCATGAGGCGAAAGTGGCCGGAGGTCTGATCGCGCTCTCGGTGGCGATCACGGCGTGTGGAGACGTCTTCACCGCAGCGAACGACGCTGCAATGCGCCCGGGACTCGACGGATCGTTCGATGCATCGATCGACTCCGCGAACGACACCGGCCTGGCGGACGCGAACGGCGCGGACGCACCAGGTCCGCGCGACGCGGAGTCGCGCGACGCCCCCGGCAGCGACGCCCCCAGCAACGACGCCAGCGGTCAGAGCGACGGCAGCAGCGGTCCTCCGCCGTCCGACGCCGGCTTGGACGTCAGCGTGCCCGACGCGAGCCTATGCCTCAAGACATGCCCGTCCGGCTTCGGTTGCATCGCCGGCGCTTGCGTGGATCGGGCGGCACCGCGCTTTAGCTCGGGCGCGCTGACCGGCAACTGGCTGTACGGATCCTTCATGAGTTTCGGGTCGAGTGCCTTCGTCCCGTACACGACGACGTGGACGACGAACGGGATCGTCTTCGTGAGTAAGACCAAGAACGTGCTCACCTCGTCCGTATTCCACAGCAATACGTCCGCGTCGTACGAGGGAATGAGCCTTCCTGCCGGGACGCTCGGCCTCTATCCAGGGGCTACGACCGACCTCGACTCTGTCGTACGCTGGACGGCGCCTGCGACCGGGCAATACTCGATCTCAGCGACGTTCAGCGGCCTAGGGACGATGCCGCCGACCTCCGTGGGCGTCAGCGTGAATATCGGCTTGGTTAACGAAATAGGAATGTCTCTCAGCGGCACCCAGCCCACGGTCACGTACTCGAGCGGCGAGCAATCGATGGCCGCGGGTGACACCGTCGACTTCTACGTCAACTTCATCACGCTTTCCGACGACGAACAGGGCGGAACAGGGCTCGACGCGCGCATCACGTCGAACTGAGAATTTAGGTGACGGCTCGCTTGGGCTCACATAGCGTTTGCCGTTGCTCACACCTCATCCGGAGGATCCCCATGCGCATTCGAACGCTTGCTCCCATCGGCCTAGGCGCCGCCCTCGCTCTCGGCATCATCTCGGGTCTCTCTTCGGAGGCGACAGCCCAACAGAAGCAAACGTGCCACATGAAGGGCGTCTGGAACGGCGTCACCTCCGACGTCTTCGAGTTCGACGCCGCCTACACGTACAACAAAGGGGAGGACGACTTCACCGGCTCGTACCTCAACCCGGGCATCTCTCAGGCCACCATCGTAGGGTCTGCCCGCGGAGGCGTATGGAACATCGTCCTCAGCTACATCGACCCCCCGCACAAGGGGTGGGCGAAGAAGCTCGTCGGCAAGGGGGCTCAGGATCCGGTCACCCACGCCATTCTCGTCACCGGGACCTACCAGCAGTACCCGCCCGGCGCGACCGCCGCCAACGGGAACGGCACCTTCTCTATAGACGGGAAGTGCAAATAGGCTCAGCGCGGATTCACTGGAACTCCGTACGTAACGCCGGCAATGGGTTCTGCCAGGATCGCCTGCTGCAAGGCGCTCAGCGCCGCCTGACATACGCGCATGATCTTGCGCTTCTGATTCAGCGAAATCGACAACGAGCGGACGTTGGTGTTCTCGCGCGACAACGCGAGGATTTGTGCCTTGATCTTGATGAACTCGGCATAGCGGGCCGTAGCGTTGGTTAGGTCGGGATTCTGGTTGAACTTCGGGAGCGCGGCGAGGCCGTCCAGACTCTTGCGAATCTGAGCCTCTTCGCCGGCCATCCGCGCTTCCAGCTCATCCATCTTCTTGTCGTCTTCCTCGGCGATGTGCGGGGGCAGCAACGTTTGAACGCGGAGGGCGCTGGTCTCTGCCGCCAAAGCGAGGAGCATCGTCGTCTTCGCCTCCGGCGCGTTGGTGTTTGCGTCCACGAGGCGAGAGAGCGCAGCGTTCATTTCGTCGAGTGCCGCCGCGGCCGGCCCAAACGCCAAGCTGTACGCCTTGACGTTGGTGTTCTTGACCGCCAAAGCCAGTAGATCATCGTCCACGTGCCGGAACTCGGCGAAGGCCGAGCTGAACTGAGCCAGCGACTCTCTCTCGCCTTGAGCTTCGCCTGGTGTCAGGAGGTCCCCGAGTTCACGGCGCTCTTGCTCGACCTTCGCCGAGTTGGCGCGGGCTTGGTCGGCGAAGGTCCGCGAGTCCTCATCCGTAATTGCAAGGACGGCGCTCTTCTCCGCCTCCGAGGCAGAGGCCATATCCGATTGCATACGCTCTACCAGGTCGACCCGCCGAGCTTTGAAGGCGAGCTGGACTGCGGGGTCTTGACCTCCGTGCAGGTGCAATATCACGAGAATGCAGATCAACAGCGCGACCGCGCCGGCCGCTATCCACATAGCGTCTTTGGTGCGCGTCGTGATCGTCATGGTCGTCATGATCCCCATTCAATTGTCGCTGATCGGGCGCCGAGTTCAAGCACAAGAGTGCCGATAGGTTAGCTGTTCGCCCGCATCCACAATGACGAACTCTAGACTTCGACCCTCCATTCATAGCCTTCAGCGGCTCTCTTAATGAAACTATTATGCGGCCCACATTCGCTTCGCGATCCCCGGGCGCGGAGCCCAACGGCCGAAGTCTCGGTCCAACGCCTGTCGCAAGGTCGTTGCAGCGTCGACGGCGGCGGCGGCGATGGTTCCCTGGCGGATGGCTCCCACGGAGTCCGCATCGTCTCGATGCTCCGCGTAAACACCGCGAGTGGAAGATTCCTGTGGCCCCGGCGTTTAATCTCATCGTGAGCCGGAATGTACCCTCGGGGTCACTGCCCAGCGACTTCGTCCTGCCTCGAAAGGACAAAGACCTCATAATGCTGGCCTACATCCGATCGCGTCTCGCCTTCGCCGCGCTCGCTTCCGCAGTTGCCGGATGCGGCTCCGGCGTCGCTGCGGGCGCAGCGTCCGACGTCGGCAACCCAAACGATGCCTCGAGCGGCAATGGTTTCGCTGACTCGGGGTCACAGATAGACGGCGGGAGCGCCACCGATTCGTCCTTGCTCTCGAACGCCGATAGCGCTTCCAGTAACCCAGAGTCGGGGAGTAGTGACGGCGACGGCTCGAGCCTCAGCGACGGCGTTACGGACGACAACATAGAAACCGGTGCGGATTCGAGTGGCGCGGCGGACTCCGGAGCCAACGAGAGTGGCACGGAGGCGGGGAGCGGCGAAGGAGCGCTGGCCAACGGCGCAATGGCGTTCCCCGCGCCGAACAGTCAGGGCGTATGTCCGGACCCGCCGCTTCGAATCACGTTCTCGGCACCGCCTACCCTTGGCACATCGGGAATGATCCAGGTGTTCAACGCGGCGACGCCCGGCACGGCGGTCGCGGCGCTCAACATGGCCGCAACGACCTTCAGCGACGCGATCGGCGGGACGACGTTCAATATCCTGCGACCCGCGTACGTAGACGGCAATGACGCCGTCATCTATCTGAAGTCCCATGCACTCACGTACGGCCAGACCTACTACGTCACGGTCGACACCGGTGCCATCCTCCCGCCAACCGGAACGTTGTCCGTCACGGGCACGACGGCGTGGCGGTTCAGCACCGCCGCGGCCGCCCCGTTCAACGTGACGTCGTTGACCGTAGCGCTCAACGGGTCGGGAAACTTCTGCTCCGTACAGGGGGCGATCGACGCGATTCCGGCAAAGAACACGGCTACGTCGCAGATCCTGATCGACGCGGGGATTTATCACGAGATTATCCACCTCACCGCGAAGAACAACATCACGTTGCTCGGACAAAGCCGCACGGGGACGATCATCGAGGGGACGAACAACAACAACATGAACCCCTCGACGGTGGGCCGCTCTCTCGTCGGGATCGACGGGAGCAGCGGCCTCGTCGTCGACACACTGACGATCACGAATCTTACGCCGCAAGGGGGCTCGCAGGCCGAGGCTCTCCGCCTCGAGACCTGCGACGAGTGCATCGTTCGCAACGCAAACATCAACAGTCGACAGGACACGCTGCTGTGGGACGGGCGCCTCTACGCCGACAATTGCACGATCTCCGGAAACGTCGATTTCGTATGGAGCTCCGGGGCCGCGTACTTCAACAATTGCATCATCCACACAGTCGGCCAAGCCGGCGCCGTCGTTCAGGCGCGAAACAGCCCGTCGACCTATGGATACGTCTTCGTCGACTCGCAGCTCACGGCCGATCCCGGGGTTACCGGACAGGTCCTCGCGCGAATCGACGTGAGCGATTACCCCGGGAGCAACGTCGCGTACATCAACTGCACGATGGGGAGTTTCATCTCTCCGGCGGGCTGGGCGATCACCGACGGAACGCCCACGTCCGAGCTGCGCTTCTGGGAATACGAGAGCGTCGACACGTCGGGGAACCCGATCGACGTGAGCAAGAGGATCGCAGGGTCTACGCAGATTTCCGCAACAGAAGCGGCGTCGATACGGGATCCGACCGTCGTGCTCTCGGGCTGGAACCCGCAATAAGCAACTGGAGAAAGACTTCATGACTTCACGATCTCGCGGACTCCTCGTTCTTGTCCTTGCCTCGCTGACCATGATGCCCGCCTGCGGGCAGGGTCCGGCGGGCGACTTCGCCGATTCCGACGCCGGAACGACGTCGCTCGATGGCGGCGTCGCGACCGGGGACGGAACGGTCGCGCCTGGGACTGACGCAACCGGTGGAGGTGCGACGGACGCAGGCACCGGAAGTGACGTTACGAGCGCAAGCCACGTGGCGGCGGGGACCGATTCCACGACTGGAAGCGACGCCGCGGTGGGGCGTGACGCCGCAACCGGAAGCGACGCCGGGAAAGCGAGCGACGCTGCCACAGGGAGCGGGGCGAGCAGCACGGCGTGCGGCGCAGGCGACACCAAGCTTCCGGCGGAGCCGACCATGCCGGCGGCGTGCACCACCCTCTACGCCACCCAGAACGTTGCGACCAACGGGGTTCCGAGCGAAGCCAATCTGGATACGACAACGATCCAGGCGGCCCTGAAGGCCTGCGCCTCGGGGAAAGCGGTCAGGCTGACGACCGGGAACGGCAACAGCAATAACGCGTTCATTACGGGTCCGCTGACGATTCCGACGGGCGTATCGCTATGGGTCGACACCGGCGCTACTCTGTTCGGAACGCGCAACCCCACCGTCTACGGCACAGCTTCCGGGCTGATCACCGTGGGTGGCACCAACTCCGGAATCGTCGGGGAAGGCGTGATTGACGGCCAAGGGGGCGAGCCGATGATCGGCAGCACCATGTCGTTCTGGGACCAGAACGGAAATGGCGGGGCGAGTCCGGCTCTCATCGCGGTGTCGGGAGCGACCAACTTCACGCTCTACAACATCACGCTGCACAACTCGCCGATGTTTCACGTCAAGCTCAGCTCGAAGGGATTCGTCGTCTGGGGGATCACCATCAAGACGCCGTCGAAGGCGACCAACAGCGTCGGCACCGCGCTCACGGTCACGTCGGCGCACAACACCGACGGGGTCGACCCCGGCGAATCGGCCAGCGACGGCTACATCGTGTGCAACAAGATCAGCGACGGCGACGACCACGTTGCCATCAAGGGATCGAGTCCGACCGGTGTGACCAACCTGACCATCGCCCACAACCATTTCGAAGCCGGCCACGGCATGTCGATCGGGAGCGAGTTTACGGGAGGCGTGTCGGACATCAGCGTATACGATCTCTCGATCGACGGCTCGCTCGGCGGGGACGCGAACGGGATTCGCATCAAGTCGGACTCGAGTCGCGGTGGACTCGTGAACAACGTGACCTACAGCGACGTCTGTGTCCGGGACTTGGCGACTCCCATTCTATTGACTCCGTTCTATACGACGGACACGGGCAACGATATTCCGCAGTTTACGAACATCACGATCCAGAACTTTCACGCGCTGACCGGTCCGAGTGACCAGTTGGTGACGCTGGATGGATATAGCAACTCGTACCTGAACAGCGTCACGCTGGACAACGTGATTGTCGATGGGATTACGGCCAAAGAGGTCACGGCGGAGTATACGAAAGTGACGCTCGGACCCGGCAACGTGAACTTCACTCCTTCCGGAACAGGGGTCACGGTCACCAACAATATCTCGGGCATGAGCACGCCGAACACGTGCGCCGGCAAGTGGGTCACTTTCTAGACCGTCCGACCGGGCCGTCGAAGGCCGGAAAGCTCGTAGTCCCCGGTAAGCGAGACCCCCCTCTCGTCCCTGGAATCCCCGCGCACCTTGTGGCACGGTGCGGCTCGTGGATTCGGGTATTTTCGGGAGGGCTCTTCGATGACTCGACTAACATGGCTTTGGCTGCTTCTGCTCGTAGCAGCCGGTGCGTGCAGCGGACAGGGGGGCGGCAGCGGGGGCCCGGGACTCGACGCGGGCTCTGACTCTGGAGCGGAGGCGACCGGACCCGGAGATACCGAACCGCCGACCTTTGCCGGGGCCCGGTCGGCGACGGCTCTTAGCGAGACGCAAATCTCGGTCGCCTGGGATCCGGCGAAAGACAACGAGACGCCGCAGGCGTCGATCGTCTATCGCACCTACGTAGGGCTAACCCCCGGCGGTGAGAACTTCGCGTCTCCGTTCCTTACTTCCCCGGCCGGCGCGACGGGCGCCACCCTGGCGAGCCTCCACGCGTGGACGAACTACTTCATTGTCGTGCGTGCGGTCGACGCCTCTGGCAACGAGGACTCGAACCGTCACGAAGTGACCGCCATGACGAAGGACACGACGCCGCCGGTCTTTGCCGGCGCGCAGTCGGTCGTCGGCACGAGCGCGAGCACCGTGCTCGTATCCTGGAACCCGGCGACGGACAACGGAAGCGCTGCCGAAAACATCCACTACGTCGCTTATGCGACGCCAACCCAAGTGGCGGAAACCTATTCCACCCCATCCGTGATCACCCTACCGGGCGCCACTTCGGTGACCGTCACGAATCTCGCCGAGGCGAAGCCCGTCTTCGTCGTCGTGCGCGCACTCGACGCGGCAGGCAACGAAGACTCGAACCGTCACGAAGTCGAAGGGCGGACGCTCGACACGACACCGCCGACCTTCGCAGGAGCGATCAGCGCCGTCGCTGCGGGCACCGCGATCACGGTGACCTGGGCTCCCGCGACCGATCCCTTCAATCCTGCCTCGAGTCTGATCTACGAAATCTACATGGCCACATCGCCGGGCGGCGAAAACTTCAATAAGCCGTCTTTTTCTTCGGCCAAAGGAGCGACGACCTTTTCCGCGATCCATTTGAACGTCTCGACCACGTACTATTTCGTCGTTCGCGCGCGGGATCCGGCCGGCAACGAGGACACGAACACGGTCGAGGTCAGCGCGAAGACCGCCGTCTCTTCGGACATCCTTCCTCCGGTCTTTGGTGGCGTCACGTCGGTCACGGGACTCACCGATCTTACTCTCCAGGTATCGTGGGTCGCTGCGACCGACAACGTCACGCCGCAAGCACAGATTGTCTACGACATCTTCGTCGCGAGCGTTTCGAAGGGCGAAGATTTTTCTTCTCCGTCGTACACTTCCACGGCGGGCGCGACGAGCTTCACCCTCACGGGGCTCGTGCCGCTGAGGACCGAGTACGTCGTCGTCCGCGCTCGCGACCTCGCAGGCAACGAAGACAGCAACACGGTGGAGATGTTCGGCACGACCCTCCAGGACAACGTGCCGACGTTCGCCGGTGTCACGACCGTCAACAACATAAGCTACAACAGCGCCACCGTGACATGGCCTGTCGCACAGGACGACTACACGACCCCTGCGAACATGCGCTACTCGGTTTGTGTGACGACGGCGAACGGCGGCTGCAACAACACGTCCTTCGTCGCCGTGACAGGGACACCAGTGACCGGCGTTCTCTCGTTCGGCCTGACGGGCCTTATCCCCGTCACACCGTATTGGGTGGTCGTGCGCGCCGAAAACCAGGCGAACGAATTCAATACGATCAACCAGAACAATCAGGCCGAGCTCACGACGATCCAAGACCCCAATCCGCCGAAGTTCGCAGGACTCACGAGCGCGACGGAGACCGGACCAACCTCCATCCAGCTCACCTGGACCTCCGCGACGGACGACTACACGCCGCCCAATCAGATCGTTTACGAGGTCTACGGCGGGGGCGGCATGGGCTCGGAAAATTACGCGGCCGCGCCGATCGCGACCGAAACCAACGTGACGGGCGTGGTCAATTTCGCCGTCACCGCGACCCCGGGGACTACGCAATGCTACGTCGTGCGCGCGCTGAATCTCGCCGGGCTCGCCGACACCAACTCGAACGAACACTGCGCGACGACGCCCGATACCGGGCCCGGCTTCACCAGCGGGCCCACCGTTTCGAATCCCACCACCACATCGCTTACTCTATCGTGGGCCGCCGCGTCTACGCCGCCGGGCGCCCCGATCACGTACCAGGTCTGCGCCTCGACCACCAACGGCGCGTGCAATACCTATCTGGGGCCCGGCACCACGTGGAACGCGGCCACGTCCCCGGATGTAGTTACGGGGCTCACGCAGAATACGATCTACTACTTCGTCGTTCGCGCAACCGACTCGACCGCATCGATCTTGTCCGGTCAAGTGCAAGGAACCACCGCCGCCTTGCCGGTGTTCACCACGGAGCCAACGGTGACTGCAACGACCGCCACGACTGCAACTCTGTCCTGGGTCGGCGCGTCCATTCCGGCCGGCAGCGCGCTCACGTACGAGATTTGTGACACTACGTCCAGCACCGGATGCACTCCCGTGACTGCGTTTACACCGACGGCCGGCACGCCATCGACGACGACGGTCATGGGACTGACATCCAACACGACGTATTACTTCGTCCTCAAAGTTACGGACACGATCGGCTCGACCGTCTCGAGCATCGCTTCGGGGAAGACCGCCTTCGTAGGACCTTCCTTGAACACCGTGAGCTGCAGCGTGCCTTTGGCGGTCGCGGAGGGCACCAGTGCGTCTCAGTCGTGGCCGACCTACCTGGAAACGAGCCTCACCGCCACCGCGGGCTCGGATCTCCTCAATCCCGCGGGCTACTTGTGGTGCTGGAGCACGTCCACGACGGGTTGCGCGGCCTTTCCTACGAGCTCGATCATGTTTACCGGTGCCCCTGGGTGGATAGGAGCCGCCGGGGCGCATACCCCGGCGTCCCCGAACAATCCCGGAACCTTCGGCGCCGCACTCACGCCCGACACAGCCTATTATGTATCCGCCGTCGTCGTCGATTCGGCAGGGACCAAATCGGCAGTCGTGCAGTCGACCCCCTGCACGACGGCTGTCTCCGCCAATACGAACATTTATCCAATCTTCGTCAACGACGGATGCAATGGATGCCACAGCGGCAGTCTGCCAGGACCGTTCGTCGCGGGGTTCATCTACACAGCCTCTCCCGTCACCGTGAGCGGGAATACGTGCGGCATCGCTCCGAGCGGCTCACTACCCAGCGGCTGGGAATTCATTGTTCCCAACAACCCCGCGATGAGTCTTATCTACACCAAGATGACGGGCGCTCAAGTGTGCGGCGGAGGGCAGATGCCGCTCTTTGGTACGCCCGATCCAACCGGTGCGGCCCTCATCGATCTTTGGATCACCCAGGGCGCGAACTTCACCCAATGAGTCCATCTCTTTTTCGTCCACGAGGAGCTCTTTCGATGAATCGTATGCTGATCGCCGCTCTCGGACTCGCCGCTTGTTTCTCGGTCGCACTGGCCTGTAGCAGCTCGCCTGGAAAGAATGTCACTTGCGGCGCGGGGACCGTGCTCGAAGGCGACACGTGCGTCGCGAACGTCAGGGATGCCTCGACGAAGGACGGGACGACCTCAGACAGCGCGACGGACGCGGCTCCGGTCGGCCTGAAGTTCGCCGGGGTGACCTCGGTCTCGCCCGCCTCGCTCACGGCCCTGCAGATCACGTGGAATCCGGCCACGGATCCGACCACTCTACCTGCGTTCATTACCTACAAGGTCTACGTCGCGACCGAGTCGGGCAAAGAGAACTTCGCTGCGCCGCAGAGTACGACTCCTCCCGGTGCGACGTCGATCGTGATCGATACTCTCCAGGCGAACACCAAGTACTTCGTAGTCGTTCGCGCGGTGAACGCTTCCAAGATGGAAGACAAGAACACGGTCGAGATGAGCGCCAAGACGCAAGTCGACACTGAGGCGCCGACGTTCGCGGGCGCGACGTCGGCGAAGCCGGGCCCCAATGGTTCGCTTGTCTTGTCTTGGGCCGCCGCGAAGGACCACCTGACGTCCACGCCCGGCATCGCGTATCTCGTTTACCTCGCCACGACGGCCGGCCAAGAGGACTTCTCGACCCCGAACTTCGTGAGCGATTTCGGCGCGACCAGCATCACGATTTCAGGTCTCCCCGCTTCGTTGGTTGCAGAGGGGCTTTCGGCGGACGGGCATTCGACCTACCACGCCGTGGTGCGCGCCACGGACGCGGCAGGCAATATCGACTCGAATACGAAAGAGGTCTCCTCCAAAGCGGGGGCCGTCACGGCGCCGCCCATCTTCGCCGGCTGCGTCTCCACGATCGCCAAAGACGCGACGGCGGTGACCGTAACGTGGAATCCAGCCACCGACAGCACGACACCTCAGAGCGAGATGACCTACAACGTGTACACCGCACAGAAGGCCGGCGGGGAGGACTTTACGACGCCCGCCGCGACCTTTACGGGTGTCACCTCGGGCCTCGTTGCAGGGCTGTCGCAAGACACGAAATACTACTTCGTGTGCCGCGCACAAGACGTGAGCGGGAACGCCGACACCAACACGTCCGAACGCAGCGCGACGACGCAGGTCGACATGACTCCCCCGTCGTTCGCAGGCGTCACGTCGACGAGCGACATCACGATCTCGAGCATTCAACTCAACTGGGCGCCGGCGACCGACATCGAGACACCTATCGTGTATCTCGTCTACGAAGCGACGTCCTCAGGAGGCGAAGACTTCCTCGCCGCTCCTACGCTGACCACGGCGGCGGGTGCGACGTCCACCGTCATCTCGAACCTCGCGTCGTCGACGGCGTACTACTTCGTAGTGCGCGCCGAGGACGCGGCCAACAATATCGACGACAATACGGTGGAGGTCAGCGCAACGACGGGGGTAAGCTTCCTGTTGGGCGTTGCACCCATCTTTGCCCAGAACTGCGCCTTGTCGGGTTGCCATATCGCCGGCGCGCCTCCCCCGGAGGGGCAGATCCTGGCACCGGCGGCGGTAGCCTATGCAAACATCGTCAACGTGAGCACCGAAGAGTGCCCCGAACCGGACGCGTCGCTGCCCTCGGCATGCGTTAGGCCTTACCTGCGCATCTCGACAGACGGCGTTCCGACCGACAGCTACCTCTATCTCAAGATCACGGCCGCCGCTCCCATAGGATCGCCGGTCATGCCGCCGAACACATCGAGCTATCCACCTCTGACAGCGCCCGAGATTGCGACCATCCAGGCCTGGCTCCTCCAAGGAGCACCCAACAATTGAACCCGTCTTCGCCGCATCGCGCTTCACGCTTCGCGCCGTCCTGAGGTAGTGTCTCTCCCGTGCTCATGCCTAGCCGCCGGCGTCTTGGTCTCGCTTGGATCCTCGCGCCGATGGCGGCAAGCGCGGGCTGCTCCCTCATCGACGCGTACGGGACCGTCGTCACGGAGACCGCCTCCGACGCGGGACACGGCGGCGAAGACGGATCGATCCGCAAGGGCAAAGACGCGTCGACCGAGGACGCTCGGAAGGGTCTCGAGACCGGTACGCAGGCGGAAGCCGAGCCGACCGACGCGGGGGAAAAAGACGCCGGGCCCCCGACGGGTGCGATCGTCGTTTCGGGGGAGGGGACGGTCGACGGGGGGCTCGAGTACGTGCTCGCCGTGCTGGACCCCACGGGCAACGAACTTAGTCGCGAGAAGATGGCCGTCGTGGGAATCACGTTCGATGGCCTTTTGGATCAGTGGTACATTCTCGAAGATACGACGCCGGGGACGATCGAGTCCGTAGCCCCCGGAGGTCCTTTCACCGCCCCTGGCGACTCGGTCGTCATGCACACTCGCCAGCTCGATACGCACACCGGCGCATGGAAAGACTTAGGGAGCGTTCCGGTTCCACCGCCCTTCGCCCCCGACTACGTGGTGGCTCTGAACCAACGCCTAGCGTACGTGGCCTATGCCTCGGACGATGCAGCCTCGTCCGCCATGGAGTTGGTCGTCATCGATACTTCGGCGCCGAATACATTTGTGGACGCCGGGATGCCTCTGCCGCTCTCGCAATCACCCGTGGGACTGATAGGAACGAGAGACCTGAGCGGACCTGGCGGACACGTGACCTTTCTTCAGGAGATCGCCAACGCGGACGGCGGCGGAACGTACCAGTTCGAGCTCTTGACGTCGCAAGTCAGCGCCACGGGCATCGGGCCGCTCGGAGCGGCGCAAGAGGTTGGACCCGGCTATTCTGCTTCGACGCAAGCCGTCGGTGGTGCCTCGTACATCGGCGGGAACGTCAATGTGCTCGCGATTCCGCCAGAGACTCTGCCCGGTACGGCAACCGTGAGCGGCTACGATTCGAAGCTGGATACGCTCAATCAACCTTCGTATGGAACGTTCACCGCGTCGTCGAGCTTCTTTCGGCCCATTGCGATCTCGGAATGCCGCCAGACCGCGTTCGTGGTCGCGACGAAAGACGTGAGCCTTTACACGGTTCCCTTGATTTCGGGTTTGATGGCACCTGCCCCATTCGACCTCGGTCAGAATGGCTCCGACATTCGCTACGAGCCCTACACGAATACGGCCCTCGCTCCGTACAACTCCGGAGGGGCGAATCCCATCTGGGGCATCACGTTCATCAGCGTCACCGAGACCGGTGCGTCGAACGCCCGGACACTGGCGCTTACGAATGAATTGATTCAGCAGAATGCGGATCTGAGACCTATCTACATCGCCACGCGGACGCCGGTGCCTGGATACCTTGGTTTCAACTGTACCGAGCACTGAGGGTTTACCCACTCGCGAAGTCGGTCAAAAGTTCCCTTGGAGCGACAGCCCGCCTGCCGCCCAACCCAACGTCGGGGTGAGCTGAACCCGCGTCTTTGCGTTCCGTCTCACCGAAGGCGTTGCAGCCACTTCGACGGCAGGCCTCGAAAAATAGAGAATCGTCGTCACCACGGCAGCGGCGATCGCGCCCCCGAAGCACGCGTCATTGATGACGTTCAACGTCTGTCCGGAGCTCTTAACGGACTGTGCTTCGGTGGGATCCTGTCCGTTGTTGTCGGTGACGAATTGACTGTGCTTCCCAAGGGCGAGAACGCCGGTGACCACGGTGGCTACCGTCAGCGCGCCCGTCGCCGTTACGCCAATCCAGAATCCCGGAGTCAAAGGTCGCTTGATCACCACCACCGGCATGGGCTCGGCCGTAACAGGCGGGGGCGCGGAGGGAAGAATGCTCGCGACCGGCTTCGTGAAGACGAACGGATGCTGCGGCAGGGTTTGCCCAGCGGACGCTTCGAACTCCCACGTTTGGTCAGGATACCCTTCCAGCTTGGCCGTGATCTGGTGCGAACCCGCGTGCAGGCCGAGACCGGTCGATTGAACGATCGGACCGTACGCGTTCGTGATTTTTTCGCCCCGCACGGGTAGCCGCACGTCCACGAGCCTGGCGCCCGGCGGATCGCTGTCCACGGTCACGTGCACCAGGCCGGCCCTGAGCGTCGCGAGATCGGCGCTCACCTGCTGCACCTCCGAGGGCTTCAGGTCTTTGCTTTCGGCAAGGTACTTGTCGTAAGCAGCAACGGCCTCCTCGTCGCGCTCGAGCTTCATGGCGCAGAGGCCGAGGTTCCCCAGGATCTTGGACGAAGGAGACGCCGCGTACGCCGCCGTGAACTCGCGGTAAGCATCTTCGTAGCGTGGGGCTTCTGGATCCTTGAGCATGTTCACGCCGGCGGCGAAGTGAGCGCGCGACTCGGCGGAAATGGGCACGTCGGCTCGCGACGATTTCGCTGCGAAGGCGATCGCCAGAACAGTGCCGCATGCCATCGACACGGACGCTCTCGAGCGCATGAAAGCGTCATATCACACAAGCCCGGGGAGAGGCGCGTCGTCGCTGGAATGTCGTGGCGACCGCGTTGCCCGCATGATAAGAAACCACGCAATGCGCCGTACGGAGTACGTCTCTCGCTTGGGGCGTAATGCGTGGGCAACGGTCGCGTTTCTGCTCTCCGCGGTGGCTCTCGTGGGAAGCGCAGGCTGCGGATCGTCCAATGAGACCGGGGCACCGGACAGCGGCGCCGGAGAAGCCAGCGGGGTCCGCGTCGAGGCCGGAACGTCGCGCGACGCCAAGACCGCTGACGCGATTCCGGAAGACGGCTCGGACGACAGCGCCACCGACAGCGGCACGGACAGCGGCACGGACAGCGGCTCCTTCAGTTGCCCCAGCGACGATGGGGGCGACCAGCTTCCGACAGACCTCCGTTGCACGGGTCTCTATTCGGATTGGGACAGCAAGACCGTCGCCTCCGACCTCATCCCGTACGCTCCCGGCTACCTCCTCTGGAGCGACGGCGCCCTCAAACAGCGCTGGGCCTATTTCCCGCCCGGTACGAAGATCGACAATTCGAACCTCGACGAGTGGACCTTCCCCGTCGGAACGACCTTCTACAAGCAGTTCAGCTTCGGCTCGCTCCGCATCGAAACTCGTATCTTCAAGAAGGTGAGCGCCTCGGCCGGCACAGCGATTCCCTGGGTCTGGGCGACGTATCGGTGGTCGGCGGACGGGTCGTCGTCGGCGACGATGCTCGACGAGGGCGAACCGAACGTAAATGGGACCACGTACGAGATCCCGAGCCACGGCGCGTGTCCCGAGTGCCATCAGGGACGCCTCGATTACAACATGGGCTTCGACGCGATCAACCTCGGTGCCTCGACCGCGCAGGGAGTGTCACTAGCGACACTCAACGAGAAGAAGCTTTTGACCGTCGCGGTCCCCTCCACGCTCGAGATCCCCGACGACGGAACCGGCCTCGCGAGACCGTCCATCGGCTGGTTGCACTCGAACTGCGGCGTAGCGTGCCACAACCGGAATAGCATCGCGGAAGCCTCGATTACCGGGCTCTTCCTCCGCGTGAGCGCTTCGCTCCTCGTCGCGGAAGCGGGCACGGTGCAGGCGAGCGATCTCGACACGCTGAAGACAGCGGTCTGGGTCCCCCCTACCCTCCCCCAGTTCACCAATGCGGGCTACTACTACCTCAAGCCGGGCGATCCTACCTTCAGCTTGATTCCGACGTTGGACGGCTCTCGGGGAGATCCGAACACGCCGCAAATGCCCCCGATCATCTCTCATCAAGTCGACACGACCGACGTAAGCGCGCTCCGAAATTGGATCGCCGCGATGCCGACGGATGGGGGGCCGCCCAGTGGAGCCGACAGCGGCGTCGACGGCGCGGCGGACGCGGAATAGGCGAAGCTCTTTCTTAGACCTAGAGGTCCGTGTGCACCGTGCGCCCCTTGACCTCCATCGTGGACATCGAGCCTGCGGCACCCCCGGGCGCCGCGCCGTCCGCCGCATGAGACCCGTGCGAACGCCGCGTAACCGGAGCCGAGACGCCGCTCTCGGCCGCACCCGTCACGGTCGGGGCCGCGCTCGCGACGGACGCGCTGGCGCTGCCGGTCGAGGTGGGCACGGGGCTCACGACAGAGGCTGACGTCGCGGCAACGGGCGCTGCCGTCGCCGACGTCGCGTCGGTAGCCGCGGGAGGCGGCGCGTGGGTCGCCGCTGTATCCACAGCGACAGGAGGCGTCGCTTTCTTGAGCTTGATTCCTACGATCAAACCGCCGCCTGCGACGAGCATGACCGCCGCCGCGATCAGGGCGACGAGACCCGCCGAAGAGCGCTTCTCGATCGCGACCGATCCCACCGCGACCACGTTGAGCGAGCCCGCGTTCGCCGGGGATCCCTCATTCGCGGGGGCAGGTGGCGTCGCCGTCGAGGGTGCATCCGTCGCACCCGCCGGCGTCGGAGCGACGCGCTGCACGGACACGTTCGCAGTAGCCGGAGTCCCCTGAAGCGCAGCTCGGTGGGCCGCCACCGCAGGGTCGACCAAGGGCTGAACGGAAAGCGTCGCCCCGTCGACCACCGGCGCGGCGACCATCCGAAGGGACGCGTCGGGGAACGACTGCATCCCGGCCGCGCGCGTCCACTGGAGAATGGCTTGCGCGAACTCCGACGCAGACTGATACCGCTTGGCGGGCTCCCGCGCCATCGCGGTGCGGATGATGGCAGCGAACCGCGGGTCCAGCCCGAGCACCAGCATCTCGGGATCCGGCGGTTGCTCGAGCGCGATCTTGAACATCAGCTCGTTGAACGTCTCGCCGTGAAAAGGCACCTGCCCGGTCGTGCACTCGTATAGGACGACGCCGGCCGAATAGACGTCGGACCGGTGATCGCTGCTTTTTTCCCCCTTCGCCTGCTCGGGGGACATGTAATACGGCGTGCCGAAGACGGAGCCCGTGCGCGTCATCCTCATTTGCGATTCGCTGCCGAGCACATTGAACTTCGAGACGCCGAAGTCGACGATCTTGACGAAGTCCTGACCGTTCTTGTTTCGCTGGAGAAAGATATTGTCGGGCTTCAGATCGCGGTGAACGATCCGCGCGCGGTGCGCGGCGCCGAGCCCTTCGAGCAGCTGCAGCATGATCGGCACGAGCGAATCGGGCGGCATGCGCCCGAAGCGCTCGAGCCGCTTCGAAAGGTTCTCGCCGTCGAGGTACTCCATGACCATATAGCGAGCGCCCCCGGGCAGCTCGCCGAGATCGTACACCTCTACGATGTGCTCGGAGCCGATCTGTCCCGCCGCCTGCGCCTCGCGCTCGAAGCGCTGCACGATGTCGCTGCTCGACGCGACCCCCTCGTGAAGCACCTTGATTGCCACGCGGTGGTGGATACGGACATTCTGCCCCTCGTAGACAGCCCCCATCCCGCCCTCGCCGAGCAGGCGAACGATGCGGTATTTCTTGTCGAGGAGCTCTCCAATCGTGAGGTTCATCGCATCCCTTCCAGAGGTCCTCGCGAAGCGGTCAAAAGCTCACTGGAAGCTCCCACGCCCGGGCGCCTACTTTACCTCATCCGGGACGACGCAGCCATCTCGACCACGGGAGGTCGAAGGGAGCGGTATCGGCCCGTCAGGCAGCGCGTATTCGGTCACGTACGAGGCATCGCTGGCAAGGCATCATGGGCCGAGCAGCGCGAGCAGCGCGGCGGTCGTGTCCATCTCGCCCAAGCGGGGGAAGATTTTCTTCGTGACGAACTCGTGCGCCACAGGATCTACGTCCGTCATGGCGTCGGACGCAAACGTGACGTTGTATCCGCGCTCGTGCGCGGCGCGCGCCGTGGAGTCGACGCCGATGCTGGTGGCTACGCCGGCGAGCACGACGCCGGTGATCCCGCGGCGCCGGAGCTGGAGGTCGAGCTCCGTGCCGTAGAACGCGCTCCATTGGCGCTTCGTGATGAGGATGTCTCGCGGCTTCGGCTCGAGCTCCGAAACGAGTTGCGCGAACTCGGGCGCGGTGGACATCGGACGGGGCGGCGTCTCGGTGCGAGAGCGGAGTCTGTCGCCGCCGTCTGGAGAGAACGAAACGGTCACGAGCACGACTGGCAAGTCTGCGCGACGGAATGCTTCTGCCAGTCGCACAGTGTTCGAGACGACATCGCCGAAGGGATGGACGGTCGGAAACTTCGAGATCCCCTTCTGAAGATCGATGACGACGAGGGCAGTCTTGGGATCAAGCGCAGTGGCAGGCATGGGTTCCCTTTCTTGTTCAGGCGGCAACGGCCGCAGAATCGCCGCAGTCGACGCTGAACTGGAGGCGTCCGGCGTCGAAGCGCACGCGCAGGTGACGGTACTTCGCGAGGTAATGAATCCCGACGATCGCTGCAGCAAAACCCGCGGCAGCGCCGACGCCGAGAGCCCAGCGTGGGCCGAAGGTGTCGGCGACCCACCCGACGACGGGCGCGCCAAGCGGTGTGGTACCCAATGCGATGGCGAGGAGGATCGCCATCACGCGCCCGCGCATGGCAGGTTCGGTCGAGAGCTGCACCAGACTATTCGCCGTCGTGGTGAAGGTCTGCGCGGAAACGCCGATAAGGACGAGAGGAAGAGCAAAAAGGCCGTAGCTCGGCATAATGGCGGCGAGCGCCAACCCGAGCCCGAAGAGGGCAGCCCCCAAGAGCAGCAGGCCGAGGCCCGATGTCGCGCGCGTGGCGGCGAGGAGCGCGCCGGTGACCGATCCGATCGCCATGATCGACGTCAAGAGCCCGTATTGACCTGCACCCTTGTGAAAGACGCTGACCGACATCGTAGAAAGAAAGATCGGGAAGTTGAGTCCGAAGGTGCCGATGAAAAAAAGCATGAGAAGAACGATCTTCAAGTCCGGCCGCTTCCAGACATACCGGAAACCTTCGACGAGACTCCCGCGCGTTCGAAGGGCCTTATTCTTCAGATGAAGCTCACCGACGCGAAGGAGCCTCAGCGAGCCGAGCACGGCGGCAAACGAGGCCGCGTTGATCAGAAAGACCCACCCGCACCCGACCGCAGCGATGAGAATACCGGCAATCGCCGGCCCTACCATCCGCGCGGCATTGAAAGAGGTGGAGTTCAGCGCCACCGCGTTCGACAAATCGGCCTCGACGACCAGGTCCGACACGAACGCCTGGCGCGCGGGCGCATCGAAGGCCGTGACGCATCCGAGCAAGAACGCAAACGCGTAGACGTGCCACAACTGGACCACTCCGCTCACGGTGAGGATACCCAGCGCCAGGGCCAAGGTGCCCATGCTCACCTGCGTGACGAGCAAGAGCTTTCGCCGATCGAAGTGATCCGCTGCGAAACCCGTGAACGGAAGGAGGAGAGCTTGGGGTCCGAACTGGAGCGCCATGACCACACCCACCGCGGTCGCGCTCTTTTGAGTCAGCTGGGTGAGGACGAGCCAATCTTGAGCCGTGCGCTGCATCCATGTTCCGACGTTGGACACGACCGCTCCCGCGGCCCATGTCCGATAATTGAAGCCTTGCAGCGAACGGAACGTCGAGCGCATTAGTAGACCTGTCCATGATTGAAGATAGACGGGTCCACCATCGTGTCAAGTGGCGTTGCGCGCGCGCCGTCTATCGTCTACTTCTTCGAGCGTGGTCCAACGCGAACCCGGCGAATTCTTGGAGCATCTCGGCGCCCTGTCGCGGTGCCTAAGGGCGGCCGCGGCGCAGACCTACGCGACGTTCGAGGTCGGGAGCACGCAAGCGAAGTTTCTCCGCTACATCGGCCGACACAGCCGGATTTCGCAGGCCGATCTCGCGCGCGCCACGGCGACCGACCCGGCCCTTACCGGGCGAGCGCTCGACACGCTCGTCGAGCGAGGTTGGGTTCGCCGGACGCGGAGCGAAGAGGATCGGCGTCAGTACATCCTCGAGCTGGCCGCTTCGGGACAACGCGCACGCGCACGGGTAGAAGAAGCGCGTGAACGGATCGCGGAACGCATCGCGACGTTGCTCGACGAGAGAGACCTAGAGGACTTCGATCGGATTGCGAAGAAGATCCTGGCTGCGTTCGTAGGTTCGATAGAGCCCAGATAGTTGTCTGGAGATGCCCGGGTCAAACGTTGTATAGACAGCCGGCGCTGGAGTCGGCCGTTTACGAGGAGAAAAACCATGGCGGACTACCTATTCCTGTTTCGGGGCGGAATGCAGCATGAGCCGGGACACACCCCCGCGGAGCTACAGGCCAGCATGCAGAAGTGGCTGGGCTGGATCGGTGGCATCGGCAAAAAGGGGCAGCTGAAGGGCGGTCAGCCGCTCGAGAACGGAGGCAAAGTCATCGCCGGCAAGAAGCGAGTCGTCACCGACGGCCCTTATGCCGAAGCGAAAGACATCGTGGGCGGTTACCTCGTCGTCACGGCCAAAGATCTGGCGGAGGCTTACGAAATCGCCAAAGGGTGCCCCGGCCCGGACGAGGGTGGGTCGGTCGAGGTGCGCGGCCTCGCCCCAATGCCGGGATAGGCTTTCGGACAGGGGCGACGCCGACATGCATTCCGAGGCAGAGGTTCGATCGCCGCCATTGGTCGAGCACTTGTTTCGGCACGAGTCGGGGAGGATGTTGGCAGCGCTGGTGCGCATTCTCGGCCTTCACAATTTCGATCTCGCCGAGGATGTAGTCCAGGAAACCCTTCTCCAAGCGCTCGAGACGTGGCGGTTCGGGCGCGTCCCCGAGAACCCCGGCGCGTGGCTGATGTTGGCCGCGCGCAACGGGGCTCTCGACGTGGTGCGGCGCGAGCGGTCGGCTCGACGATTCGCGCCGGATCTCAGCTACCAGCTCGATAGCGAGTGGACGCTCGTGCCGACTCTGGACGAGCTCTTCGTCGACTCCGAGATTCGCGATGACCAGCTACGGATGATGTTCTCCTGCTGCCACCCGCGCCTCGCGCCCGAGGTGCAGGTGGCGCTCATTCTGAAGATCCTCTGCGGCTTCGGCACCCGAGACATCGCCCGCGCGTTCCTCACGGAAAACGCAGCCGTCGAAAAGCGGATTGCGCGAGGCAAACAGGCGCTGCGTGAGGCGGGCACGCTCTACGAGATTCGCACGGACCGAGACAGGCTCGATCGCCTCGACGCGGTGCTGGCGGCTCTTTACCTGCTCTTCAACGAGGGCTACCACGGTAGCCACGCCGAGCTGCCGATCCGCGAAGAGCTCTGCGCCGAAGCGATGCGGCTCCTGGCGCTGCTCCTCGAACACTGGCCGGCAGCGCCCCCACGAGCCGTGGCGCTGCTTGCGCTCATGTGCTTTCACGCGGGGCGACTCCGGTCGCGCCTCGACGACGCCGGGTGCCTCGTTCTCTTGGAGGCGCAAGAGCGCGCCCTCTGGGATACCGCCTTGATCTGTCGCGGGGTGGAGTTGCTCGAACGCGCCGCCAAGGGGGACGAAGTGAGCGAGTTCCATCTCGAGGCGGCAATCGCCGCGAAGCACTGCCTCGCCGCGCGCTACGAAGACACCGACTGGCGAGGCATCGTGGGTCTGTACGATCTGCTGCTGCGAGTGAAGCCGACCCCGATCGTCGCACTCAATCGGGCGATTGCAGTCGGTCAGATCGACGGACCAGACGCCGGGCTCTCCGTCTTACGCGCGATCCCCCAGTCCGGACTCGAGGGGTACCCCTTCTTTGCAGCAGCCATGGGCGAGATGCATCGGCGCGCCGGTCGCTTCGCGGAAGCGCGAGAACAGTACGGGACCGCGATGGCCAAGGCCCGAAGCGGAGCCGAGGCGGAAGTCTTCCGACAGCGGCTTGCTTCGTGCGAGTAGTCCACGTCCCCGCGCGAAGAGCAGCCGCGCTACCTTGGTTCGTACGCGCCTACTCTCGTCACGGGGGTCGTGTGTGGAAGCTCGTCGCACCGCTCCTTGATGCCGCTCGTGAACGCCTTGAACGCCGCCAGCTCGAGGAGCGGATTGTTCCCCTCGACCTCGAGCGTCGCGATGTGCACGAAGCTCACCCCGTCTTCGAGTTTGTACGTTGCATAGTGGAGGCCTCCGGGCGTCTCGCGCCCAAGCTGATCGTACACCTTCCCGATCAACCCCTCGTTCTCCGCCACGTGCTCCGGCTTCACCCTGTACCGCACCATTACCGTTCTCATGGGTCACCTCCGCAAGGGATCACTCGTCGCAAACGTCCATCGCCGCATCGTGCGCTATGTACGGCACGTATCGAAAATCACGAATCAGCGATACCCGATCGCCCTCGATTTGCACCTCGATGAAGTAAGCTGGGCGCGCCGCACGAGGCACGCCGTACACCGCGAGGACTTCCCGTCCGTCGAGCCACGCAGGGACGAGATGCCAGTCGCTCCTCTTGCCGTAGTTCGTAAAATACTGACCGACGCTCCGACGCCCTTCGGCCTTCGACTTGTCGACGACGTCGAGCTTCGCGTCGTCGAGAAGCATCGCCCGGACGCCGTCCCAGTCGCGTGCGTTGAAGAGCAGCGCGTAGCGCACGACGGCCGAAGACGACGTGCGACGCGATTTCGACGGCACGGGTCCCCCCGCAGAGAGCTTTCGCAAGTGGGCGCGGCCGCGATGAAGCGCAGCTTTCACGGCCGGCACCGAGAGGTTCGCCATCGCGGCGATCTCTTCGAGTGAATGACCGAGCACGTCTTTGAGGATGAGCGCGCTTCTTTGCGACGGCGCGAGCTCGATGAAACGTCCGATCGCGGTTCCGACAGCCTCTTCCCGCGCGATCGCGCCCTCCGCATCGAGAGCCTCCGCCGCTGCGGTCTTCTCTACCGAGTCCAACGGATCGCTCATCCTTCGCTCGTACCGTTGAAGGTGGTTACAGGCCGCGTTGTGTGCGATGCGAAAGAGCCACGGGCGAAGCGGTGGAATCGTCTCGAGCTCCGGCAACGCGAAGTACGCGCGAGCGAGCGTCTCTTGCACGATGTCTTCTCCGTCGGTGACCGAACCGGTCATACGCGCGGCGTAGCGGTGCAAATCGGGACGGATGTCTCGGGCAGCATCGAGAAATCGGCGCCGCCCCTCCTTCACGTCGAACGCGAGCTCTTCACTCATGGACGATCCACCGCTTTGCTTCTCTCCACGCAAGATACGATAGCGACGAAATAGCTAGGCCGACGAGCAGCAGACGAACATGCGCGGCCATGGTCATCGAAAGTCCGACGCCGGCCCACGCCGCCGCATACGCTGCGATACACGCCGGGCACTTCGGCAAGAGGGCGAGGATAGCGGCCGGAAGAGTGGATTGCGCGACCGCGACTGCGCCTCTCCGCCTGCGCGGCGGAGGGGCAGGACCCATGGTGCCTTCACAGCACGGGTGCACTCTCGCGTTCACTTCGCCCCTTGAAGCTCGGCGAATCGGGCAACCATGCCTTGCGGCTCGGGGCGCGCGTCCTCGTAACGATCGTGATGGCGAAGCCACGCCATCGAGTAAGGGAGCTTCTCTTCGTCCCGCCCTTTCGGGACGATATCGAGAAACTGATACGTGCCAATCGCGAGCTCTCCCCCGCGTCCGAACGAGGAGTAGGTGTGGAAGACCGTGTCGTCCGAGTCTTTCGTGAACACGCTCAACCCCGGCGCTTCTTCGCTCGGCCACTCGCTCGGGAACTTTTGGTCCTTGTAGTTGTAGTGAACCGCTCCGCTCGCCATCGACTCTCGGCTGAAAGACACTTGGTAGTCCCAGTTGAAGTCGTTCTGGTTCGATGACACCCACTTGACCTTCCACCCCATGCGCTTCTTGAACGCCTCGATCTGTTGCGACGTCGCGCGCGACACCAAGGTCAGGGTGACGTCTCGGTTCGCGAGGTGCGGGAGCATTCCGTCGATGTGATCCGTCACGAACGAGCAGCTCGGGCACCCCTCTTTCCACTCGGGGCCGAACATGAAGTGGTAAATGACGAGCTGGCTTCTTCCCGCGAAAAGCTCGGGGAGCGTCTCCTTTCCGGCCGGTCCCTCGAAGACATAGCTCTTTTCCACTTTCTCCCAAGGGAGCGCGCGTCGCTCCGCCGCAAGGGCGTCACGCTCCCGGCTCATCGCCTTCTCTTTCGCGAGCAGGGCCTCACGCGCCTTCAGCCATTCGCCCCTAGAAACGACCCGCTTCTCCATTTGCCCGTGGTTCATTCGGTGGTCCCTTCCTTGAAGACGCGCACGAGGCGACGCCGCTTCGGGTCGTTCGTCGGGTCTCGTTCCTAAGACAGCCGGGAGGACCAAAAGGATGCGGTCGACGGGTGCGAATCGGTCGAAAGCGATTGCCTACCAGGGCCGTCTCACTCTCCACGCGTCTCGGGAACGAAGCCCAGACGTCGTTGCGTTGGACGCCGCGCTACCATTGTGTGACGGACGACGCGGACGCCGGCCATGGGGGGGATTCAATGAGACAGCTGTCCGCGTCCACCCTTCATGCTCTCTCTGCATCCGTGTTTCTCCTGGCCTCCTGCCGTCCGGCCGAGACGCCCGCCACCGCGTCAGCGCCCGAACCGAGCCTGCCTGTGGTCGAGTATGTGACAAAGCAAGAGATTCTAACGCCGCTTCCGATCCGCGTCTGGCTTCCTGCGCGCTACGGCGCCGAACGCGTGCTCGTCTTCTTCCAGACGTGGGGCTCGCGAGGCTGGGACGTACTCGAGCTCGCGCGCGCCGGCCAGACGTGGGCTGGAGAGGTATCGTGCCGAGAAGTGAGCACGGTCACCGGCAATACGCGGTATTACTTCCTCGCTGTCGACGCAGAGAACCGGCCCGTCATCGGAAGCGGTTGGCCGGAATGGCCCCGTGTGTCCGTAGTGAGCAAGCTCGCGGATGGCCCACAGGCTCTTTCGGGAATGGTCACGCCGAACCGCTGCCACGACCCCGCCGATTGTCCGCCTGATTTTCTCGGCTGCCCCGCCTACGCGGCGCGACGCATCGCGTGCCGCGAAAACGTGGATTGCCACGACGGGCAACGGTGCGAGTGGGATGGTTATTGCTCCGGCGCAAGGCATGTGGCGGAGTGGGAGGGCGACGATCCGCCTCTCGCCGCGGCGGTCCAGGCCGCGCTTCATCGACGCTGTGGTCACCACCCTTGCTAACGACCTCAGGCTCACGCGGCCGGCGCTTTCGGCCTACTGCGGTGACCCGGGCCCGGCTCCAGGCGCGAACCGGCGGATCTCGACGCCATCGACTCTCTGCTCGAGGCGCCAGTTTTGGTCCACGTAGTCGGTGACTTCCTGGGTGTAGTCGCGCCACATCGGGCCGAGGATGAGCGCGGGCGGGTCGCGCTTAAGATCGTGGAGGGCGAGATCGCACTCGTAGCGCGTCATCACTTCGCTCCAGATGTCGTACCGCGTCGCGTCCCTGCGTTCCGCGAGGAAGTAGAGCTGGCTGCCGCCGACGAAGTGCATCGTAACCCAGATGGGATCGAACGGCGTCGTGTGCGCGCGGATATACTCGACGAGATGGAGAGTCTTGTCAGTGATGCGCTCGTCGCCGGCCCGAGCCATCGGGTAGGAGAATGGTTGTCCTTGGGACGGGATCTCCTCGCCATTCGCGATTCGCCTGGCTCGCTGTCCGAGACCCGCGTTCGCGCTTTCTTGCGCGTAGATGCCCCAGAGAGTCATGCAGACAAAGACGGGAACGAACGGGCGCAGGTTGCCGCGGCGCGACGCCGCGACGTGGACCTCAAATGCGCACGCATCCGCGATGAGCCCGAGTGCAACGAGGTAACAGGGCACGGCCCCCCCCGAGATGTGCCACATGTCCACTCGGAAAAGGGTGTACCGAAAGGCCGCACACGAGAAAAGCACGAGCCCGGCCATCTGTGCGGTGCGTGCCGTCCATCGGCCGTAGAAGATCGCCGCGAGGATCGCCCCAATTCCGAGGACGAGAAAGCCGATCGGGAGGACGTAGTCGAAGCGGCACCCATAGAAGCCCCCCGCGTCCGCGTAGAGCGATTCTGCGGAACGGAGGTCGGTGGCGGTGACGGGGTACACCGTCGCGCCGAACACGCCACTCCCGGCCTCACGCGTCGCGCGCACCGCATCGAGGAGGCCCCTCCAGCGTCCGCAAGCGGCGTAGACCGCGCAGAATCCTCCGACGAGAGTGGCGGCTCCGAGGAGGAACACGCCGGCGGTGCGCCCGCCTCTCGCGAGGCGCGCGAAAAGGTCGAGCTCTCGCCTTCGGAGAAAGGGATCAAGCAGCAGCACGACGGTCACCGCTGCCGCGGCGGCGATGCCCGCATCCTGACTGTAGAGTAGCGAGACCCCCGCGCATCCGCCGAACACGGCAAGCGGCGCCAACGAGCGCCGGCTCGCGCCGACTCGTTCCAGCGCGCGGAGTGCAGCGAGGACGACAGTGATACCCCCGCCGATGCGCAGGAGATCGGCCCAGCCGAACGCGAGGCCCGCTGTGTAATCCGCGAAGAAAAAAAGCGGGGTCCGAGTAACGACCAGGTAGCACCAGACGGCCAGTAGCCACGCGCTGCGTCGCGCGACGATCCAGCCCGCCCACAGGAGCAGCGCCGCGCCGAACGCGTTGACGACGATGTGCGCCAGGCGGACGTGCTCGAGCGTCAGGCTACCCATCGACCGCGCGAGAATCGCGAGAAGGTATTCGCGCGCGGGCCCGTAGATGAACGCCGCGTCGGCATACATGAACTTGCCGTAGGTCATGCTCGAGATCCAGCCGAGGTGGAATGACTCGTGATCGGACATGTTCTCGTTCGGAAGCTCGCGAAAGCGGTTCGGGAG
>Ga0182024_10002979_pt1 | contig 41094 bp, 38 predicted proteins | sample P32metaG_FD_120480 | JGI IMG/M metagenome (GOLD analysis project Ga0182024, IMG submission 120480) | Permafrost microbial communities from Stordalen Mire, Sweden - P3-2 metaG (Illumina Assembly) | ecosystem: Environmental > Terrestrial > Soil > Wetlands > Permafrost | place: Sweden: Stordalen...
ACGGCGTAGGCGTGCGAGCGGTTCGACGCGACGCAGCGCACCACGCCGTCGCCCACCGGAATCGGCGGACGCAGGTGCTCGGCGCCCAGCATCAGGCAATCCCAGTCGCCCGGCACGCGGTTCAGGAATTGATCGATCAGCGCGGGAAAATCCGGCGCCAAAAACGCATCATCTTCCAGCACGAACAATGATTTGATTTCATCCGCGATCGCCGCGTCCAGCACGGCGCGGTGTGAAAGCAGGCAACCCCAGGCGCCCGGGCCCTTGTCCCAGCAGGGCGGCGGGGGAGAACTCAACCCATCGATCGCCTCGAACCGCTGCGGCGCGGCGAACGGCCAACCCCGCAGATTCTGGCCGAATCGCTCCATCCGCTCGGGCCGCCGGGCCAGGTTGATGACCACCACGCGATCGAAGAATTCGGCGTTGTTCACGTTCTCATATCGGCCAGACCGCTCGAGATCGGCCAATATGCGGGCAAGCCGCGGATTCGTGATGGTAAGTTTTATGTTTAGCGGCCGGGCTTGCCCGGCGTTGGCGTCATGAAGAAACGCCGCGCAAGCGCGGCCGCTAAACAATTACGAATCACCCGCGTCATTCGTACTGAATGTCATCCAGATAAAACGTGACCGGGGTGGGGTGCGCCGCCATTGCCCAGACGAAGCCGGTTTTGATGCAGCTCAGGTCTTTGCCGGTAAGGTCGATCGAATACTGCTTCCAATTTTTTGTGAGGGAGACTTCGGGGAGCTCGGCATGATCGGAGTCGTGATACTTTGCATCGCTGCCGAGGATTCCGAATTTGAAGCCGACCACTTCGCCGCCATCCTGCCCGCGTGCCCAGAAGGTGAGCTTGCTGGCGCCTTTGAGATTGAATCCACCGGGGAGATTTCCCCAATCGTTGGGCGGGCTTTGCCAGGCCACGGCGACAAACTGATCGCCCCCGCGGTACTGGCATTTCATGCAGGTCTTGCCGGTGTGCGGATCGGTGGTGCATTTGGGATCGATGGTGAGGGCGGCCGTGTCGCCCATCCAGCCGGACCAGATATAGGGCGGCTCCTTGATGCCATCGGTAAAGAGGATCAGCGGCAGCTTGTGCGGCGGGCCGGCGGCGGAGGCGGCCGCTGATGCCGCATCGGTGGAAGCCGCGGCTTGCGACGGCTCGCTCGTGGTGGAGACGTTGAGCGGTGCATCCGCCACCGCCGCCCCGCCGTGGCCGTCGTACACATACGCATACAGCCAGTATCCACCCAGCGCGGTGGGCAGGCGCACGTCGGCGCCGTCCAGATCGCCGTGCACGATCGCGTCGGGATAACTGGTCGGTTCCGCCTCGAATGCTCCCCCGGTTCCGTGCGTGGTCGGATCTTTCTCCAGCACCCACTTGGCCGTCAGCGGATTACCATCCGGATGGGTGACGTGCAGCGTGGCATGAACCGTCTGCCCCGGGCCGACCTGGTCATGATCAACAACCAACGGATCGATTTGCGGACACGTGTGCTCGGGGGCGTGGCCGGTCCATAATTCCGTCATCGTATCCACGGCCTGTACGCGCGAGCCATCGGGCAGAAACATGCCGTACCAGGTGGCCGTCTCTTCGCGCTTGAAACCCCAGAGAAATGCATACGAGCCCAGGCACAACTTGTCCTTCTCAACGAGAATGCTTTTCTCATAAGACTCGCGATACTCCCGCGCCTTGGCGGTCGTCGTTGCATCCATCGGTGCGCCCCAGGAAGTCTTGCCGACTTCCCATTGGCCCATGGGTCCGAACTCGGTGATAATATATGGCTTGGTCCCGCCCAGGCCGCGATAGCGCTGGGCCACCGACGGCGCGCCGGCGTAGGAATTAATCCCGATGATGTCGATGTCCGGGCAATATTGATTGATGGACTGCACGCGCTTGCCGCCGATCTCCGCGATCACCGTCATCGTGGGATGATTGGGATCGATTTTGTGCACGGCGGCGGCGGCGTCCTGGACGGCCTGCCAGATCGCCGCGTCGTCTCCCTGCTTGTATCCCTCCATCTCATTGCCCAGCGCCCAGACCAGCACGGCGGGATTATCGCGATATTTCAGGACCGTCTGCTTGACGCGCTCCAGTTGCTCAGCCACCTGCGCGGGATTGTGGTAATCGAAGTGGTGCTGCCCCGGCGAATGCTCCAGCCAGATGCCCACCGTCACCGCCAGGCCGAGGCGATTGGCCTGTTCGAGCTGGTCATCGATGTGGTCTGCGCCCCAGAGGCGGAAGGAATTCCCACCGCAATCGACGAGCGTCTGCTTGGAGGCGTCGCCGCCCGCGCCCTTGATGAAAAACGGCTGGCCGTTGCGGAACAGCGTCCAGCCGGTGTCGGTCTTGCGCAGCTCGACTTTGTTTTGCGTATCCGCCTGGTCCGCTGCCAGTGCGCGGGGAGTGCACAGAGACCCGAACAGAATTGCGACCGCACAGACCCCGATTTTGGAGATACCCATGAATAAACCTGTGGTTGGATTGATGAGGAAACCAATATTGCCGACCGCCCGACAATCGACGACTCCGCTGCGCGCAGAAGGTAGCGGAAGAAGCGTAACGGTGGCCAGAGAATTTTGCGTAAATCGTTTAATGCTTTGCGTACAAGAGATACTCGTCAGCCATGAATTGCTGGCGGGGGGGATGGAGGCGACCTCATGCACCGGGGTGTGGGCGTCGTCGGTTTGGTTTAATACTCTGCTTAACAAATCGTTTTGGCTACTTTTCACGGTTTATCGAAGAAGAACCCAGTTCGTATGCCGCAATACGTGAAAATATTTACGCAAAATAGAATGTTCTTTTTAGGGGTGACAAGGGTATCTTTTTGGCATTGGCGTTTGCGCTTCAGCAGCTCGTGTAGGGCTTCGGCGTGAGGGAGCACACATCGCGTCATAATCATTTTTAGCTCTGCCTCTGAGGGGGCCAGAGCAGGAGAGGACGAATATGTCTAAGGAGCAGGAATCGCGCGTAAGAAAGATGCTGGTTCTGTCATGTGCGGGAATCGCCGGCCTGGCGATAACGCAATCGAGCAAGGCACAGGTAAACCTGCTCGTTGATCCTAGTTTCGAATTGATGACTGGGTCTCCCACCGGCGTCGGTGGTTGGGGCACCTTTAATGGGGCGGTGTTCTCGGGCGCGGAGCATCATACCGGCGTCGAGTCTATGTACACCCCTGCCGCTGCCGGTAATTATACCGTTCCGGGCGCCTACCAAATTGTTCCGGGAGTTCCGGGCGATACCTATACGTTGTCAGGCTGGGTCTTCACGCCCGCCACGTTGGCAACTGGGAGCAACTCCTTCGCGATCCTGCAGATCTCCTGGTATCAAACCGCTACGGGCGGGACGGCGGCCGGAGCCGTCACGACGGCTGGCGTCGATGTGGGCACTCCTGCCGGGACGCCGCCAGCCAACACGGTCTCGATTCTGCCAGGTACCTGGACGTTCGCCAGCATCACTGCTGTTGATCCAACTTCTACTCCACCAAGTGGTCCAGGTGGCCTCGGTGTGGGCGCATACCTCCTGAACATCAATCCGCCGGCGCCCAACAATAACGACTTCTACTTTGACGACATCAGCCTCGTCGATGATTCCGCACCCATACCCGAGCCGGCATCGCTGTCATTGGTCGGCCTGCCGCTGCTGGGATTGGCCCTTCGTCGCCGCAAGAACTAAGGCTGGGTCAACGGCGCTTTCGTAAAGTTGCGAAGGCGACAGAACGTTTATCGGGACGGGTGCGAGGCAATGCGTTTCGCACCCGTCCCGTTTTGTATTCACCCTTTTCTTGTCGCGGAAAAACCAAATACGACGCCATCTGTCTGCATCGACGCCAAGTGATCAACCGCGCGCAAAAGCGCGCAGCGGAAAAGAGCCCCAGCATCCATTGCTGTGGTCATTGCGTACTTAATTCGGAAAAATCAGACGACGCACACCGAGGTGGGCGCGGATTATCCGAGGAAGATGCGCCCACCATCGGGTGCGCCTGCCGCATTTGCGTTGCCGTTGCAATCGGCTCGGCAAAAGCGGCGACGGATCCCGGGTCGCCCGGCTGCGCTAGCCGATGCTCCGGGTCTCCGCGTCTGAAAAAAAGCATGCTCCCCTGTATTGGGTCTGGCGTCTGAAGGTTTTTGGGGGGAAAGGCGGATAGGGGCCGTTTTTTTGTTTTGAGATTCGCAAATGAGCCATATGCCAAAAGTTCAATTCCCGCCAATCATCCAGATTGACAAGTGTTATCGTCCGATCGAATTCGTGGCTTTCCCTGGCGATTCGGCTAAAACTCGCGTTTTTGTTGTCGCAAAAGATGAAATTATTTACGCAAAATGATGCAGCGAACCTCATAAAATGATGTATCCTGTTCTTTAGCATTTCCGGCGGTGTGGAATGCCCATTTTGGAGAAACCTATGTCACGCTCAACCATTGCTGCGTCCAGCAATCCGTCTCCGCGCCGCACTGTAACCCCCAGCCTGCACGGGCAGGCATTTACACTGGTGGAACTGCTGGTGGTGATCGGCATCATCGCGTTGCTGATCTCCATCCTCCTGCCCGCCCTCGGCCGGGCACGACAGCAGTCCAACCTGCTGGTCTGTCAAACGCACCTGCGACAGATCGGGCAGATCGTCGAACTGTATGTCAATGACAACCAGGGCTCCCTTCCCGAAGGGACTTGGAACCCCGCTGGTGGTCCCCTGGCTGGCGTGGTTAACACCGACTGGAGCACGTTGTTACTGAACGAGATCGAATCCCAATATGGCACCTCGTTCTACAACGCCAATGGCACCGGCACAAACCCGGGCCAGCTCGCCTACAATCGCGGTATCTTCCGCGACGTCGATACGGTGGACGGCGATTCGCCGCTGCATTATTCCTGTCACCCGCGCCTGATGCCGGGCAACACAGAGGTCGATCCCGCCACATTGGCCGTAACTCCGGCTGCCACGAGCCCGGTTCTTCAACCCTACCGGCTCTCGCAAATCCAACGCAACGCGGAAATAGTTCTGGTTATGGATGGATCGCAGTGGCAATGGTCTCCTGCGGATCCAACCGGCGCAGTGGACGCAAACTGGTGGGGCGTACAGCCGGTGTGTTGGGCCATAGACAATTGCCGCTGGGGTGAATTCCCACAGGGCACGGTGGGCGGCGTGGGGAACGGACAACATGACTTTCTGTTGTTCTCGAACGCGGCCAATGACGATGGCGCGCAGATGGAGATCGGCACCAATGCTGATACAGCCAACAGCCTCAAGTGGTTGTGGTGGGGCAGTACTAACGGCCAGGTGCGCTTCCGCCATATGCAGAACACCGCCGCCAACTTCCTGTTCTGCGATGGCCATGTCGAAGCACATTATGTAAACAAGAACCCCGATGCGGCCGGCAATCAGACTTGCGACCTGATGGGTAAGAACGTCAACATCAACTTGCACTAAATTGCCCAGCGAGATTCGTTTGGCACTCAACGACGCAAGGCGCCGGCTGACCTCCAGCGGCGCCTTTTTCTTCTATGTCTTTCTAGGGTGCTGGCTGTGTGCCGCATTCGCCGCGGCCATCGCCAACGCCGCCGATAGCTCCGCGATTCGAATCGTCGGCTGCGGCGATCCGGTCCAGAGCCACAAACGCGGCATCTGCGCCAATCATCTGGATGCGGCGGATTTCGCGGCACTGGCGCCGGGCGTCTCCTGGTGGTACAACTGGTTCTACCGCCCCGAACAGCCGGCCCCGCCCGGTGTGCCGATTGAATTTCTGCCCATGGCCTGGGGCGATCGACCGGACGATCTGAGCGGGCTTGACGCCTATCTCGCCGCCGGACACAAGCCGCGCGCGGTGCTGGCCATTAATGAGCCGAATCTCCGCGGTCAGGCGTTCATACCGCCGCGCGAAACCGCGCTGCTCTACGGCAAGATCAAGGACATCGCCGACAAGTACGGCATCCCGGTGGCCGGCCCGCACATGGCGCTGGGCTCGGCAAAACCCGACAGCATTACCGCCCTTGACCCGCTCACCAATCAGCAGACCACCTACGGCTTCATGGTTCCGTTTCTGAAGGCTTTTTTGTACTACTCCGGAAAGACGGAGGTCCCCTGCATTGCGTTTCACACTTACGGCAATAGTGGTGAGCTTCACTGGGCCATTGGAATGCTGCACAAGGAATTCAACCGACCCCTCTGGGTAACGGAGTTTGCACAGTGGAAAAGCTCAGACGACTCCGAAGAGCGTAAATATCTGATCCAGGCCACCGATTTTCTGGAACGATCGCCCGATGTCGTCGGCTATAGCTGGTTCAAGGAGCGCGTCGACAAGAACAAGATGATCAGCCTGTTCACCGACAAGCCTGGCGAGCTGACCGCGCTGGGCCAGGCCTATGTCGCCATGCCCGTGCATGATCATGACCTGTATTACCGGATCCCCGGCGAGCTGGCCGCCGGAAAATACGCCGCGATGCAGGATGCCGAAGTCCGGCCGCTCCCCAGGGACCAGGGATTGCTGGACATGGTCTCCACCAAAGCCGATGCCTGGCTGGATTACAATATTCAGGTGGACACCGCCGGAACCTACCAGGTGGTGTTGGCGATCGCCGGGAAGCCGGGCAAAATCGATTTAATGCAGAACGGTGATCTTCTGGCGTCGGTCGAAGCAAGTGGCGACAGCTCTGCGGGCGCGAAGATCGTCGCCAGGCTCTCCGCCGGCGCGCAAACGATTCGCCTTCGCATGAGCGCCGGGGATCAAATCATACATTCGATGACGTTCACGAAAGATTAATCTGAATTGTTCACCGCGGAGTGCGCAGAGTTCGCGGAGAATCAAGGCGGGAACAATTGCTGTGGTGGGTCTGTTTAATGTTTAGCGGCCGGGCTTGCCCGGCGTTGCCCGCGTGAATCACGCCGCGCAAGCGCGGCCGCCAAACAATCGCTGGGAAACTGCCCCACTACCTTGTCGAAGTCAGCGGGCGGTGAACTTGAATTGTCCGGCTTAAACGCTGCTGTCGCTGTCGGGCGTGGATCGATTTTCCTCTGACGGCCTGGTGCGGCGTGGTCGGCGGACGCCCAGGGCAAACGCGCTTCCCGCCAGCAACGCCGCCGATGCGGGCTCCGGAACCGCCAATTGATATGCGGTGATATAGTCCACCGACATCGTGTAACTGGCGCCGCTGGTCAACGCCGGTGTCCCACCGTACGTGCCGCCCACGGCCAGATCCAGGATAATGAAGAACGGTTCGTTAAATGGCGCCATCGAGCCGCTGCCGCCGCCCCCGGGGGGAACTATCCAACCCGAGTGAATCGTTTCATACAGGTTCCCATCGACATACCACTTGATCGTGTTCTGTTCCCCATCGGATGAATTGGCCGGCTCCCAGAACAGATCGTAAGTGTGATAGGCGGTCGTGCTGAACCCGCCCGGTGCGGAATACTCCGCCGTTTGGGTATCATCGCTACCGGAATTTGGACCGGAATGCAGGCTTCCCTGAACCAGCGTCGTCTGCTGACCCTTGGATTCCACGACGTCAATTTCGCCGGAATTCGGCCAGCCGCCGTACGTGCTGTTCTGCGGATACAACCATAGCGCCGGCCAGAGTCCGGTGCCGGCGGGCATCTTCGCTCGAAACTCGAACAATCCATACGTCTGACTGAAAAGACTGCTGGTTTGGATGCGCCCCGAGGTGTATTGATACGTCGACGTGCCTTGGGTGATCGGGCTGGCGATGGCGGTGATGTTCAGCGCGCCACCCGAAACGGAAACATTATTCGTGCTGTTGGTGTAATATTCCTGTTCGTCATTGCCCCATCCAGGATTGCTGGGGCCGCCGTTGCCTATGTCATACGTCCATCCGCTCAGATCGGAGGCGCCATTGTTGAACTGATCGGAATAGGTGTTGGACCATTCCATTCCCGCAGGCGCGGCAATGGCCTGCCCGTGGGCGCGGCTGGCGGGATCAAACGCCGCGGCGGCGAAACCGGCGGCGACCAGGGGCGCAAAATAAGTCCCGTCGCGACGCGACCGCTTCCGTTCAACAAATTTCAACGACATTTTCTCCGCCTTTATGAGAGCGAGGCACAAATTTCACCCAAAACCCAAGGCCCCCGCCCCGGTGTAGACCGCAGGCTCACAAATTCCTGCATTCACCCGAAATATACGTTTGCATTTACCGAATCGCCACGCTATTTTGCGTAAAAGATTTTACGGATTGCGGCACAAGATCGATGATTCGCGTCGGAATACAGCTCGATTTCGCCGGTGGCTACGGCCGCGACGTGCTGCGCGGCGTCATGGAGTACGCCAACCTCCAGACCGACTGGGAATTCGTCATGCCGCCCATGTATTCCCTCATGTCGCGCACGCTGGATCCGCAGCCCAACGACGGGGTGGTGGCGATGGTCCACGCCGCCCGCAGCACCCGCCGATTCCGCCGCACCGGAACTCCCGTGGTCAACACCGCGCGCACCGTCTCCACGGATGAGCTGCAGCACGTCCGACTGCCCACCGTCGTCCCCGACGACGCCGCCGTCGGACGCATGGCCTTCGAATATTTCTGGGAACGCCACTTCCGTTCCTTCGGATTCTGCGGGCATTCGACGGCGGCGTGGTCGCGCCTGCGCGGCGACGCCTTCGCCGCCGCCTGCAAACAAAAGGGCGTCTTTTTCAGCCAAGCCGTCGCCGCCAATCACGTCCCGGCCAAGTGGATCCAATCGCTCCCCCGCCCCTGCGCCATCCTGGGCGCCAATGACCGTTACGCCTGGCACGCCATCGACGTCTGCCGCGAAAGCGGCATCTCCGTCCCCGAGGAAATCGCCGTCCTGGGTGTCGACAACGATGTCTTCCTCACCGAAATGGTCCGCCCCTCGCTCTCCAGCATCGACCTGGGCGCCCGGCGCATCGGCTTCGAAGCGGCGCGCATCCTCGACTCCATGCTGCGCGGCCGCAAGCCCAGATATGATCTGGTCGAGTTCGCCCCCGCCGGTGTCGTCACGCGCCACTCCACCGACGTGCTGAGCATCGAGGATGAAGTGGTGGCCGAAACGGCGAAATTCATCCGCGAGCATTCCTCCGAGCCGATCGGTGTCGATGACATCCTCAGCCACGTCCCCATGAGCCGGCGCAACCTGGAGCGGCGTTTCCGCCGCGTGATGCACCGCAGCCTCTTGGACGAAATCCGCCGCGTTCACCTGGATCGCGCCATGAAGCTGCTGCGCGAGACCAGCCTCGATATTCCGCGCATCGCCGAGCAATCCGGCTTCGCCAGCCACGTCCGTTTCAGCACGGTATTTCGCGAGGAAATCGGCGCCACGCCAACCGGCTATCGCCGCAAGCACCGCGTCGGCATGACCTGATCATAATCGGATCGTCTAAAGTTTAGCGGCCGCGTTTACGCGGCGTTTCTGCGCATATGGCCCCGCAAAAACGTCGCCGCCCGCCATCACAGCGTCCGCCGAAACAGCAGCGTCGCCGCCCCCAGCGTGATAATCGTGAACCCGATCAGAAACGCCAGGTCCCCGCTGATCGCCACCAGCCCCGTGTTCTTCAGGATCAGCTCCTTGAACCCGTGCACCGCATACGTGAACGGATCGACGGTCGTGATCACCTTCATCCATCCAGGAAACGATTCGGTTGGATAAACCGCGCCGCTGGGGAAATACAGCACGGTGTTGAGCATCCCGAAGATCGCCCGCGGCACCAGCGGATCGCTCACACGCACCATGATCAGGAACATCATGCTGATCAACGCCATCGCCGTCGCGATGACCAGCAGCAGCAACCGCGCCATCCGCAGCGGATTCAGCGGATCGGGTATCCCCGCGATCAGCGAGCCGACGGTGATCAGCACGACCCCGGCGATGATCGCCTTGATCGCGCCGGCCAGCGTGAATCCCAGGATCAGCTCGAACTTGCTGATGGGTGTAACCAGGTACCCCTCGTGCAGGCCGCGCGCCTTGTCGTCAATGAAAATAATCCCACCTCCGATCATCGCCGATACGAACACCGACAGCACGATGACACCCGGCAGCAGAAACTGGATGTACGGCACGTACGGATAAACCTCGACGACGGAAAGGACGGCGTCGGCGGTCGTGCGCGCCGCGACGGGTGGCGCGTTGTACGACTGCAGCATCCCGTCGAAGCTCTCCTCCAGCGCCGAGGCGGAGAACTGATCCGTGTTGTCCACCACCAGCGCGATGTTGGGATTGCCCCCGGCCGCAACCTTCCGTGAGAATTGCGGTGGAATCTCCAGCACCCCGTTGATCCGGCCGTCGCGCAGATCGCGCAGCGCGCCTGCCTCGTCGCTGTAGGAGATCGGTGTGAACGTGAACGCGTTGGCCGCGATCGCCTGGCACATCTCGTGAATCTTGACCGCCGGCACGCCGTGGTCCTCGTCCACGATCCCCAGCCGCAGGTTCTTGATCTTCCCGCCGAACGCATAGCCCAGCACCACCAGTTGCACCAGCGGCACCAGGATCGAGACGATCACCAGCACCGGGCTGCGGCGGAAACGCCGAAGATCACGCTCGATGATGGCCCAGATTCGTCGCATCTGTTCTATTCCCGCCGAAGCATGAACGGGCTGTCCGCCGCCGTCGGGCCTTGCAGCGCATCGCGCATCTGATGGCCGGTGAAATGCACGAACACGTCGTCCAGCGTGGTGCTCTGCACCGAAAGTGAATTCACCTTGGCGTTGGAATGCCGCGCCGCTTCCATCAGCGCCACCGTCGTGCCGGGCCCGTTGTGCGAAGAAATCCGGTAAACATTATCGAACGCCTTGACGTCCACCACGTCCGGCAGTCCCCGCAGCGTCTCGGCCCAATCCACCGGCGCGCCCGAAAAGCTCACCTCCAGCACGTTCTTCCCGGGGATGGATGCCTTCAGCTTCAGCGGTGAATCCAGCGCCACCAGCTTGCCGTGATCCACGATCGCGATCCGATCGCACAGCTTGTCCGCCTCGTCCATGTAATGCGTCGTCACCAGGATGGTCAGGTCGCGCCCGTGCTTGAGCCGCGTGAGCATCTCCCACACCGCCACACGCGAGACCGGGTCCAGCCCCGTCGTCGGCTCGTCCAGGAAAAACAGCTTCGGCTCGTGCACCAGCCCACGCGCGATCTCCAGCCGCCGCCGCATCCCACCGGAAAACATCTTCACCGGCTTGTCCGCCCATTGATAAAGATCCACGTCCTGCAGCAATTGCGGGATGATGCGCAGCCGCTTCTCGCGCGGGATGCCGTAAAGCTTGGCGAAGATCGTCATGTTCTCGATGGCTGACAAATCCAGGTCCGACGTCATCGCCTGCGGGATCACGCCGATCGATTGCCGCACCTCGTTGGGCTGGCGGACAATGTCGAAGCCGTAGACGCGCGCCGTGCCGGATGTCGGCGGCACCAGCGTCGTCAGCATGCGGATCAGCGTCGATTTGCCCGCACCGTTGGGACCCAGCAGTCCGAATACTTCGCCGTGCTGCACCGAAAAATTCAGCGCGTCCACGGCCGTGAAATCGCCGAATCGCTTGGTCAGATTTTCAACCTCGATGTCCAGCATTGGATCACTGTGTTTCCAGCGGCAACGTCACGTATGCCGTCATCCCCACCGCCAGCCGGCGATCGTGGTTGTCGCAACGCAGGCGGATCTCGAACGTCTTGATGTCGCGCTTGCTGCGGCTCACATCGCGCTGCGTGGCGTAATCAGCATCGACCCCGCGATAAAACACCGTGCCGTCCCGCACCTCGCCCGACGGCAATCTCACCGAAAGCGTCTGGCCCAGGCGGATGCGATCGATGTACGTCTCCTCCACATCCGCCCGCACCCATAGATCGTCCTGGTCGATCAGCGTGACCACCGCCTGCCCGGGATTCACCACTTCCCCCTGCAGCGCGGCGCGCGTGTCCACGATACCCTCCACCGGCGCCACGATGCGCGTGTAGCCAAGCTGCACCATCGCCTTCTGCTTCTGCGCCCGCGCCGCTTCGGCCTGCCGCTTCAGCGAATCGACGTGCGCCACCGCCCCGTCGTACGCCGTGCGCGCCTGCACGAAATCCTGCTCCGAGATCGCGTGCTCCTTATAGAGCGGCTCGTCGCGCGCCAGCGTCGCGCGCGCGTTTTCCAGATCGGCCTGCGCCTGCGTGATCTGCGCCGCATCCTGCTGTTCCACACTGCTGTAAAAATCCACGTCCGCCTGCTGCTCCTGCGGCTGGATCACCGCCAGCAGTTGATTCTTCGCAACCGTGTCCCCCTCCTTCACCAGAAGCTGCTGCAGCCGCCCTTGGATCTGGGAGCTGACGATCACGTCATCCGTGGTGACGATCCCGGTCAACGTAATCTGCCGCGGCTGCCGCGCGTTGACGAAATAAATGATGCCGCCGGCCACGGCCACCATGAGAATCAAAATGAGAAATCGTCGCTTTTTCATGGCAATGAGAAACTAGAGTCCGTGAACAGGCCGTGCCGAACCAGGTCCAGCACTTCCTGCTTGCGCCGCTTCAAGTTGCTCCGCGAATAAGCGTCGCGATGTCCCAGCATTTTCAGGATTTGGGCGGCGGAGAAATAGAACACGATCAGCGAGATGATCGACATGGAGGTCTGGAAGACATCCACCCGGCGAAATTCCCCGCCGCGCACGCCGCGCTCCAGCAATTGCCCCAGCGCCTGCCCGCGCGCCGCGAAATATTTGCGGATCACCCGCCGCAGGAATTTCCCGCCCGTCATCGTCAACTGCCCGAACAGCGGCGCCAGCCGGTGCCGCTCGCTGATGAAATCCATGTGCAGGCTCACGTAGCGCAACAGCGCCGCCCGCGCCGACCCGGGCGCGCCCAGCGCCGCCAGCGCGCGACGGTTGAAATCGCCGAAATGATCCTCGATGACCGCTTCGAACAGGGCCTGCTTGCTGCCGAAGTAGTAATACAGCAGCGCCTTATTCACCCCCGCCGCCGCCGCGATGCCATCCACGCGCGCCCCCGCCAGCCCCGCCCTGGCGAAGATCGTCCCCGCCGCCACCAGAATCCCCGCCCGCGACTGCGGATTCCGCATCGCCGCAACTGATGACCCACGATGATTAGAGCGGTACGCCATCTTTAACTAACCGGATAGTTAAATTATATCGCCAAAGCGCCGACTGTAAAGTCGCAACATGACTGCCCGGCATGGCCACTTCAGTGGCCATGTCTTCAATCGATTCAAAGGTTCCAATCGTCGCAAGATGGGTTGACAGCTCCGCCGCGACGTGACGAATCAATTCCTACGCCGCGTGCCGGGCGCACTCGGATTGGCAATCGCGGGCAAATTCGCTCACCAGGTCGCGCAAAACTTCCCACGACTGCTCGCATTCCGCGCCGTGCAGCAGCCGCGCCGCCTGCGGGGCCACCTCTTTCAATCCCGCCGCCGCCGATTTGCCCAGCAGCAGCTGCGCCGCCTCCTTCAGCACCACGCGGTCCTCGCGCTCGATGGCCTGCTGGATCTTCGCCAGCTCGGCCGGAAGCTCCTGGAAGAATTTCTGCTGGCTCGCCGCCGCATCCGGCGCCCCCGCGCCCGCGGCAGCCTTGGTCTTGCTGATCTCCGTCACCTTCAGATACCGCCCGATCGCCTTGAACAGGTCTTTCATCCTGATCGGCTTGCTCACGAAATCATTGCAGCCGGCGTTGAGACATTTGGCGCGGTCCCGCTCCGTGGCGTTGGCGGTCAGCGCGATGATCGGGCCGCGATATCCCTCGCCGCGCAGCAGCAGCGTCGCCGCGAATCCGTCCATCACCGGCATCTGCACGTCCATCAAAATCAAATCGAACGGCTTGTCCATCGCCGCCACGCATTTGTCGAAGGCGATCTGCCCGTTGCCGGCGATCTCCACCTTCAACCCAGTCTCGCGCAGCTTGGCGACGATCAGCGCCTGGTTGTCGATTCCATCCTCCGCAACCAGCACCGTCCCCTGGATGCGAACCTTGGGCCCGACGAAATCATCCGGCCCCTCCATCGCCTGTTGCGGATTCTCGAGCATCGCCACGTTATTGAGCGCGCCGGTCGCCACCGTCACCGTGAACGTGCTGCCCTTGCCCGCTTCGCTGCTGACGGCAACGTCGCCGCCCAGCGCCCGCGCCAGGTGCTGCGAGATCGCCAATCCCAGCCCCGACCCGCCGTATTGCCGGCTAATCGACGCGTCGCCCTGCACGAACGGCTTGAACAGCGACGCCTGCCGCTCCGGCGCGATGCCGATCCCGCTGTCGATGATCCTGATTTCGAGCATCGGCTTCTCGCTGGCGATCGACGGCTTGATCGACACCGCCAGCTTCACCCCGCCTTCCTTCGTGAACTTGATCGCGTTGGCGACCAGGTTGATCAATATCTGCCGCAGTCTCGTCGGGTCCGAGCGGATCACCTTGGGGATCTGCCCGTCGAAGGTCACGTCCAGCGTTAGATTCTTCTCGGCGACGCGCGGACGCAGCATCGAGCAGACCTCGCCCACGATCGCCGCCGGGCAGCAGGAGATCGGCTCCACCGACATCTGCCCCGCCTCGATCCGCGACTGATCCAGAATATCGTTGATCAGCGTCAGCAGGTGCTCGCCGTTGCGGCGGATGACGCGCGCATCCGATCGCCGCTCTTCCTCGGATCGCTCCGAATTGAGCAGCAATTCCGCGAACCCGTTGATGGCCGTCAGCGGCGTGCGAATCTCGTGGCTGATGTTGGCGAAGAACGCCGACTTGAACCGATTGGCCGCCTCCGCCGCCTCGCGCGCCACCCGCGACTGCTCCAGCGCCGCCGCCCGCTCCGCGTCCATGCGCGACAGCTTCTTCAGATGGATCCAAACGATCGTCCCCATCGCCCCCGCCATCGAGAACACGAACAGCGTGAAGCAGGCCTCCAGGTCATACCACCCGCGACTCACGCCGAAGTGCAGCCCGCACCACAGGAGGACCGGCGCCACGATGCAAGCCGGGATCAGCCGTTTGGCGACGGTCCTGGTTATCTGGTCCTGCTTACCCAGGAATTTGCTGGAGAGGATTTCCCGTGCCCGCCCGCGCAGCTTCCCGAGCTGCTCCACACCGGGCGCCAGATAATCCGCCTTGATTGCACTGAAGTCGATCATAATGCTCCGCGTCTTCCCTAAAAACAGAGCGTCCGCGCCATCCCCATTCGTCTATCGGTGCGGATTTCACGGGCCGTTAGAAGGATGACAAGAAACGGGACAGGATCGGCGGGGGGCGAGAATCATTACCGGACGAGCGTTGGATCAAGTTCGGCCATTTTGATTTTGCCGAGATCCATGCAGCGCCGACGAAGTCAGGCAAATCGAGGATTTGCTGAAGCCAACGGATTGACACGCGGTAGAATTGTGCTCAATGAGACGCCTTCGCCGATGAATGTTCAGCGGCCTCGTGTCAATATCAGTTTTGTTGTTCTTGTGCATTGCCGCGCTGGCAGTGGGCAGCTATTGGATTGCCGTACACTTCGCGGCAAACGTCAACATTGTGCTGCAAGATGTGATCAATCGGTTGCCGTGCAAGCGTGAATGAGCGGCGCCATCGCACCACGGAATAAGAATCGCGCCGTGCTCGGAACCTACGAATTGCTTTCGAGTAGGCAGATGTATCGACGACAAACACTTTTTCGAAATTACGCCGTAGCGATTCAAGCCCGAGCGTACCGCGTACTGCGATAGCGAGAGGACGGTTGACTTGGCGGGCCAGCCAGTTCAATCGATCCACATACCAAATTCCCCGACCATTGATTTTGGCTCCGGTCGCGAACTCGAATGAGAGAGTTTGTGACGCGGGCTGGTGAAAAATGAATTCCGCCCACCGTTCCCAGTCTCGATCAGTTCGAGCATTTACATGAAGCGCCGTAGGTATTCCAGCAAATACCAGTTCCAGCCAAGCAATGGCAATCCTTTTCATATTAAACAGATTGTCATGGCGCGGGACATCGGCGAATAAGCTGAAATTCGGGACCGTCACAAGATCAGGTCGCAATCTTGCAAGCGCATCCATTATTCCAGCGTCGCGGGCTCTGGCCCAATAAGGCTCGATCCGACGGTCTTCGTCTACCCCGCTTAAAACTAACCCCGCAGCGGGATCGACACGGAAAGCGCGCATAACAGCCGCTCGATTCGCAAATCGACATGAACCATCATGGCGAGAAAAAATTGCTGCAAGTGGGATTGCAACAGCCGTTGTCGTCAATGGATCGGTCCTACTGGAGCGCGAATACAACAGAGGTATGTAATTGGGAAGCACAACAGTTCGCGTCAAGGGTGCTATAGGAAGAGACATTAGATCGAAACCATCCACCTCATTCAAGAATTCTACAAATCGCTTTGGTCTTCTTGGACACACGGCATTGCAAGATGCTTCGCTAGCACATTCGCATAAATCGCGACAAGACATCACGGGGTGATTCATCGAGATTCCGCCGCACAAATTCAAATGACGGCAAGTCGTACAGCCAAGCTGCATTGTTCCGCGCGGCTGATGTTGCAATACACGCAATCGTTGTCCGTACGGAATTGTAGAGATCATGATTGTGCGTTCCCGATTTGCAACCGCACGTCGGCAGTTTGGGCCAAATCGTTCACACCATCGATAATGCCCAGTGCTACGCCCTCGGCTTGATTCTTCACCAATTCGGCAACCCACGGCGGAGGTTGCTCCGCCCGCCCAATCACTTGCTCGTTGCCGTCCAGTAGATTGACAGATTTATCATCCGCACGCAGGACCACCTGTGTTCCAGGTTGAACCGACCGATTTGGCTCCATCTGTACGAGGAAGCTTCGTTCCACTTCACCGACATTCGTCTCACCGAGCCGGGGGGTAAGTAAATAAGAACGGCCTTTCGCCATCGATTTGGCAAAGGTTTTGTGACTTTTGTTGATCCATTCAATGCCCATATGCCAACGCCTCCACCACCGGCTCATAGGTTTTTGATCGCCCGGTCTGCGTCTCTCGCAGAATACCCTTGGCGGCAAGGGACGCTAATCGATTATTCCACGCTGTCGGGTTTTTCAGTTCCCGATCATGCGCCGCTAGCGACGTGGCGTCCGCTCGCCGCGCTTTTAGCACTGCGGCAAGCGTGATCTTTTGCTTCGGGTCCAGTTTCCCCACAATAGCAGCGTTCTTCACGTTGCCACTTCCGTTAAGGTCACACACAACGACGGCATCGCCTTTGAGTTGGAGCAAGCCATCGAGTTCTTCCCGGACCTTTACGCCGACATTGGCGAGCACCGGGTATAGATTCGGTCTACTGTTGCGGCAGTAATCCCGAAAGCCCAGAACTGCTTCTCGCAAAAAGCTGGCGGTGGCAACGCTGATCTCTTTGAAATCAAGCACTACGACCGTCATTCCGTATTCTTCAGATACAACTCCGATCAGCTTGGAAAGGGCCTGCGCCCCAGCCGAAGCGCCGGCGAGGATTTCCTCGCCATCACAGGCATCCATTATCATGCTCACGATCATCATAAGCCTCACGTGTGATATGTGAATATAGCCGACGATAGGACTATGTCAAGTCTAATCTGTGCGGCAGCAGATCGTTGCCACAAAGCCCTGAAAGTGATTGCGTTGCAGTAGTTTCCTTGTCAATGACCTAAACTGGGTTCCATCCAGCACTAAAGCAGCAACTCCGCTTCGGAATCGAAGGGTTCCCCCGAGACTGGCGAGAGCATCGAAAACCGTCCTGAATCCCGTTCCGTGACCAGTTCCATCGGGATAACGGGTAATCCCCATTGTTAACGCGTTCTCCAAAGCAGTCTGATCATCAATTAGCGACGGATATTTTGGAAATAGACTCGCACGTATACCAATACCCGCGTCGGCGATGACCATCTCGAACGCCCCTTCGACGCATCGATAAGCGATGCATGTCGAATTAGGACGCTCACTGTGGTCAATCGCATTATTTGCCAACTCGACAAACGCGCCCCCGAGTGCTTTTGCGACAAAATCTTGGAAACTTGCGCGCTTTCCCGCATCAACTAGTCGTCGGATGAAAGCTCTCCACATTTCATTCTGAGCTATTTCGGACGGCAGGTGCGCGATTTCGAAGTCTTGCGCTTTGATCGTTGTATTTTGAAGACCCGTACCGTTGTGTAAGGCATGTTCGACGGCCTGCGCCATTGCAGAATTCATTAAATTCGTTAGTGCGGGCAAATGCACAAATTCGCGCTGTCGACGCAAATAGGCGTATTCGATAATTGGCCCTAGGCTACTGGGCCACAACCGACCCAATCGCTGAAGCGACGGGGGTACTTGCAAGGTAGGAATTGCAGTGAGGGCATCCACATGGCTGAACTGAAAATCCATAATCCTAATTGAACCAACTCGCTTCTCTCACGGGCGCGTAGTTGTCGAGCCCGTTTGCAAGTACCCGAATAAGCGATTTTCGACGGCACGATCGCTTCCGTCCATTGCGCACATCCCATTCTATGTATTCTCTATAACTCAGATCGCTTTTGTAGGAATACTGATCTAAATCCTGCAGCCAAAGTCCTTTGTATTGATTTAAAAATCCCAATCCTAGTTCGAATCGAGCGCAAAAAAAATTTAAGAAGGTTCCTTGGAGAGTGAGAAACAACTTCAAAGAGACAGGGTTTCAACGAGCCAGCCCATCGCAGCCAGTGCATGCATTAAAGGCCCATCGTCATTTTCGGCGGGCTGTCTTTTGTGCACAATGCCCCCCATCCAGGAGCGACGCGTGAGGATCATCGATATCCGCGAAGTCACTAAGCCTATCCAGTCGCAAATCCGCAATGCCTTTATCGACTTCTCAAGAATGACCCTGAGCCTCGCGGCGGTCGTCACCGACGTGGTGCGCGATGGCAGCGCGGTGGTCGGATATGGGTTCAACTCCAACGGGCGATACGGGCAGGGGGACATCATCCGCCAGCGGCTGCGGCCTCGCATCATCGAAGCGAAGCCGGAGAGCTTGGTGGATGACAGCGGCGAGAATCTGGACCCCGGGCGGATCTGGGCCTGCATGATGAGCAACGAAAAACCGGGCGGGCACGGTGAGCGATCGGTGGCCGTCGGAACCGTCGATATGGCCGTCTGGGATGCCGTCGCCAAGATCGCCGGCAAACCGCTGTTCCAATTATTGGCCGAGCGCTATGGGAATGCAAAACCGGATCGCCGCGTCTTCGTCTATGCGGCCGGTGGATATTATTACCCGGGCAAAAATCTCGACGCGCTCAAAAGCGAGATGAGGAGCTACACCGATCGCGGGTACACGCTGGTCAAAATGAAAATTGGTGGCGTGCCGCTGGCGGACGATATCGAGCGCATCGAAGCCGTCCTGGGCATTCTCCAACCGGGACAGCGGCTGGCCGTGGACGCCAACGGCAGATTTGATCTGCCCACGGCCATTCAATATGCCAATGCACTGACGCCATACAATCTATTCTGGTTCGAAGAGGCGGGCGATCCACTGGATTTCCAACTGCAGGCGGAATTGGCCAGGCATTACACCGGGAGCATGGCCACGGGGGAGAACCTGTTTTCCATGCAGGACGCTCGAAACCTGATTCGCTACGGCGGGATGAGGCCTGATCGCGATTGGCTTCAGTTTGACTGTTCCCTCTCCTACGGATTGGCGGAATACCTGCGGACGCTGGCCATGTTGAAAGAGAACGGCTGGTCGGCGGCGCGTTGCATTCCGCACGGCGGACACCAGATGGCGCTGAACACGGCCGCCGGTCTGGGTCTGGGCGGCAACGAATCCTATCCCGACCTGTTCCAGCCATACGGCGGATTTCCCGATGGAGTGCGCGTCGAGAATGGCCACATCACCATGCCGGATCTCGTTGGAATTGGATTCGAAGGCAAAGCGGACCTCTACCGCGAAATGAAAGCCCTGAGCGCCTGATGCGCCTTCTTTCAAAACTGCACGTTCAATTGTTTCTGGCCATTGCCGCGGGGATTGTGCTGGGTGCCGTTCGGCCGGCCTGGGCGGTCCAGCTCAAGCCTCTGGGCGACCTATTCGTCGGGCTGATCCGCGTGCTGCTGGGACCCATTATATTCGGGACGGTGACGGTGGGGATCGGCAGGATGTCCGACGTCAAATCCATCGGCCGCATCGGAATCAAGGCGCTGGTTTATTTCGAGCTGGTTTCAGGATTGGCGCTGGTGATCGGGCTGATCGTCGTGAGTATCGTCCAGCCCGGCGCGGCGATGAACATTGGCCCGCTGACCGCGGCTCCGGCGGCGGCGGCGCATGGCGTACTGGATCATCTGATCCATCCGAATGTCCTGCTGATCGTCCTGGTTTCCATCTGCCTGGGTATCGTGCTGTCGCGCGTGGCGCGCAAGCAGGCGATCATTGGTCTGCTCGACGCGTTCCTGCGAGTCATGTTCCGCATGGTGCGCGTGGTGATGTACCTCGCCCCGCCCGCCGCGTTTGGTGCGATGGCTTACGTCATCGGGAAATATGGTTTGGGAAAGCTTCTTCCCTATGCCAAGCTGCTGGCTTGCCTTTACATCACCTGTCTGCTGTTCATCCTCGGCGTGCTTGGTCCGATCGCGCGGCTCAGCGGAGTTTCGCTGGGGCGGTTTCTGGGCTATATCCTTGACGAAATTCTGATCGTGTTCGGAACCTGCTCCACCGAATCGGTACTGCCGCAAATGATCGGCAAATTGGAGGCGATGGGTTGCGAAAGCTCCCTGGTGGGCATGGTGTTGCCGGCTGGCTATACGTTCAATGCGGATGGTACGTCGATCTATCTCACGATGGCGGCGATTTTTATTGCCCAGGCGACGCGCACGCCGCTTTCCTGGCGCGACGAACTGACGGTTCTTGCGGTATTGATGGTGACAAGCAAAGGCTCCGCCGGCGTGGCTGGATCAGGCCTGGTGACGTTGGCCGCGACACTGGCTTCCACGAGCAAGATTCCCGCCGCTGGCTTGTCCCTCGTGCTGGGCATTGAAAGCCTGCTGAACCAGGCAAGAGCGGTCACAAACGTGATCGGCAACGGCGTCGCAACGCTGGCGATTGCACGCTGGGAGGGAAAACTCGACATAAAAAGGGCTCGTCATCAATTGGAACATCCCATCAGAAAAGGCGACGAAGAGATTTCAAGCGTAGCGGTTTGAAATTGGAATGAGCAGCGAGTCGCGGGACTGCGGGGTGTCTGAAACGGCGGTGAGCACAGCCCTCATCGGATCACGTCTTTCAATTGCCCAGGACAGGATTTGAAACAAGCCAAAATCTCGTTTTTCAGGCTAAAAGCGAGATTTTGTCACCCCGTTTTCTTCGATTTTGGTAGTAGGCGCCTTATATTTTTGGTAGTAGGCGCGGCGTTGCTTTTTAATTCCAGGTTGCCTCTTTAATCGGGGGTCTGCCCACAAATTCGCGCCGCGAAGTTCGTCGAGTCAGTGGCGCAAGTCATATTCGTGCGCTGTCAGTCCTTCGGGCCACCATTAAAATTCTTGCCAGCAGGGGTGGCAGATGCCTCGCATTTTGGTTGTTGACGACGATCTGGCGTCATTGGACGCAATCTGCAAACACCTTACCCGCTGCGACCATACGGTCGATTGCGTCGAGAACGGTAAGCCTGATTCGCCCAATCACTCAGCCCCAGAAACCGTGATCCCATTTTGTTTTCTCGAACCCCGCCGCCTCACGAGCAACCCTCCAGCCCCCAGTACCATTGCCAGCAGCGAGGCAGTCGGCTCAGGAACATAATCTGAATTCTGCGTTGCATCACCGTAGATTAACGTTGAATCGTACGAATCGCCTGGCGTCGTCGTCGTCAGCGACCAGTTAAACTCCAGCGACTCCAGGCCGGAAATCGAGCCAAGATTAATCGGGTTGTCGGTGAAGTAGGCATTGGCGGTGGAAAGCGACGAAAACGTGACGTTCTGCAACACCTCCGATGAGTTCTCCGTCACTTTGAATGTAAGTGAATCGAAGCCATTGCCGGTGGATGTGGGGCTGAGCAATCCCAGGATTAGGTCCTGTGGCGGTAAAGCAAGCGCGTTGAAGTTGACGGTGGTGGAACTGCTCCAGGTGTGCTGGATGCCGTCCCCATCCGACCCGCCGCCCAGGGTGATCAGGCCCAGCACGGTGCTCACCGGGCCCGGCACCCCGGTGGCGCCCAGGTCAAAATCGTCCTGGACTTTTGGTGAGCCGCTCATCGCCGCGCGGGCGTCGGAGTCAGATGGCAGGCCGGTATTCAGCACGCACGCCTGATATCCGCTGACCTGCGGCGCCCCGGCAACCGGTTGAGCGACCGCAGCCCAGCTCTCAACGCGGGTGTTGCTGCCGGCCGTCGGTCCCGAAGCAGTCGCAGTGATGCTTTCGCCCACAACTGCGGCCACATCGCCGGAGGCCGAGGCATTGGCGGTGGCCGAGCCGGATGATCCGAGTGCCTCTGCCTGGGCCAGCGCGGTTCCGGCCTGACCATTTATGGCAACAAAAGGAGCAGCGCTGCCCAGAGTGCCGCCTGTAGCCGTAGCGGTTACAACCGTGTCCCCCAGGCCCGATCCCACGGCGCTCGCAGTGGCATTGCCGCCGTTGCCGCCATTATTGGCAAGGGTAGTGAAGCTCCCTGCCGGGCCACCCGCACCGCCCGTAGCGGTGCTGCTTGCTGTGACGGCTGCGCCGCTGACCGTGGATTGTGCCGAAGCGCTGCTGGTGGCTGCGCCACCGTCGCCGCCATTTGCGTCAGTTCCGCCCCTGCTGCCGTTGCCGCCCATTGCGGTTGCGACGGCGCTGGCGCCACCGCCATTGTTGGTTGCGTCGGCCAGAGCATTTCCGTTGCCGCCATCGCTGCCATTGCCAGTGGTGGTCGAACCCGCGGCGCCACCGGTTCCGTTCACCGATAACGAAAGAGAGGCGCACGTGGTCGAAAAGGTGAGCGAACTGGAGCCATCGCCGGCGGAACCACCGCCCGAATCGCCCTGACCGCCGTTGCCGCCGGTGGCATTCTGCGTCAGACTGATGATGCCGGACGTCTGAGCGGAAACCGCGTTCAGGGCTGTCGCCGATGCACCATTTTCGCCAGCCACTAGCTCGGAAGTCCCGCCAGTGCCGCCGATGAGATTGGCCGTGATGTTTACGGTTCCGCTGCCGGAAGTTCCGCTGATGGTATCGAAGCTCGCTGAGGCGCCATTGCTGGCATCGAGGTCGGTTCCGGTTGATTCACCACCAGTTCCTCCAGTTGATGAGACAACCAGAGTGACGGAATTGCTGCCGCTGGCCGTTCCGGTGGCTCCCGCACTGGCTGTTCCGGGGGTGCCCGCGGAACCGGACAGAGGACCGGTTATGGCTCCCCCCGTACCACCCTGTGCAGTGACATTTACACTGATTGGACCACCAGTCGCATCGTCGTTGGCCGAGGCGATAGCCATCCCACCATCGCCACCGCTTCCGCTAGGCGAACTGCCAATTCCCTCGCCACCGTTGCCGCCCCTGGCGCTGATTTGATCGGAAAGCGTGCCCGAACCAGTGTAGTTCTCCGTGTCAGTCGCGGTCGCATTGCCACCGTTGCCACCGTTAGGATTAGTCGTGGGATTGAGAAAGTTGCCGCCGTTGCCGCCAATTGCGGTAACGGAGTTGCTGGCATCACCGGTGTTGGTCAGGCTCGGCGAGACGCTCTGCCCGTCCTGGCCAGCGCCGCCATTGGTTCCGGTCTGAGAGACCGTCGCACCCCATCCCTTGGCCACAAACCCCTGTGAGCCCATTCCCGCGACGGCCAGATACAACGCGGCAACAACGACGCTTTCACGGCGGATTTTCTCCTGCATCATGATTTTCTCCCTTTCTTAAGCATTCTAGTGGAATTCGATTGATCGGTAACTGCCATACCGGCGAGTATTGCGTTCCTAATTGGAAGCGAAATATCTATTAATTACCCATAATTAGTCGACAACAAATATAGTCTATGAGAGCGCAATAACTATATGCGTTTCAGAAACAAATCCCTTTTCGTTCCGAGCGCAAAAAGCAATTATGAAGGCTCAAAAAAAGCGGGACCGACCCCAGCCGTGGCGGCTGTGCAAGGCGTTTCAACCCGGCGGCATGGACGCAATGCCCAGGACAGGATTTGAGCCAGTGTGCTGCCACCCAGATAGTGCTTCAACCCGGCCAGATAAACAATTGCCCAGGACAGGATTTGAACCAAGCCAACATCGCGTTTTTCATGCAGAAAACGCTGTTTTGCCATGTCGCTTATGCGTTTTTTGGTAGTACGGGGGTCACAATTTTGGTAGTACGGCTTTACCGACGAACCAGTGGTGATCGGTCGAACAACACCCCGTCGCGCCGCAGTTCGTCTCCCCAGGCCATTAGGTGAGGCGTCAGTTTTCCCCACGCTTCGCGGACATACACCTTATCCCCATCGTCGATTGTTCCGGCCTTATATAAGCGGCGAGTCTCATCACCGCCGAGCCGCTGCATCGCCGTGGCGCCGAGCTTTCGGAATTGCTTAAACGGCAATTCCACCCCGGCGCGGTGACGAAGAGCGAGGTAGGAGTCACCAATGATGTCACATCGCGGTGCCTTGCGATACAGCGGCCTGCCGCGACTAGACAGCAGCGCCAAATCGCCATTGCCATCCGCAAATCGCGCGCTCTTGGCCATCTCTCGTCTGAGCACCGCCGCTGTTTCCGGCCAGAGCACGTGCATCGCTTCGAAATCATTTTGCTGCGCGGTCTTGGATCGTTTGCGGACAATGGCCGTGTATCCCTCTTGTGCCACGATCTCATTGCGCCGGAGAGTCCCGATGTCGATTTGGTAGTGGCCGCAATTTAGGGCAAGGTAGATGTAAAGCCGTTGCCGATCCGTCGCGTTTCCCAAAAGCGCTTTCAGTTGGTCAGCGTCATACTCCGCGATCTTCACTGGATTTGGATTGCGGAATCGCTTCTTGAATAAATCGTGGATATCTTCTGGGTGACGATAGTTGATGTTCGCCTGCCGATGCGCCCAGTTGAGCATCCGTTGAATTTCGGTCCAATAGTTGTTCGCCGTCCGCTTGCTGATGCTGTTCTTGGCGTCGCCAACGCGACGGAAAATGTCGTCGCGCAGCCGCTCAATTTCCGCATATTGCAAGGTGTCGATGAGCGTGCGCGGATCGACCGACACGAGACCGGCCTTTAGGTTTCGATATTCGTTGGTGTAGGATTTTTCGTTGATCCCTTGGCCCCCGCCGATGTCGATTTTTCCCTTGCGGTAATCCAGGTACATCGCGCACACCTGCTCAACGCGCAGACGGGACATCTGGTTTGCCACGGTGTCGCCGGGCTCGGCGTCCATCCGCTCCATTTGTCCAGTTTCCCTGTCCCGGCTGAAAACCGTGACCTTGCCCTGCTCCAGGGCGTCTTCAGTCATCTCCGCATGGTGGCGCTCAACTGCTGCGTCGATTTCCTGAGGCGACAGATGCGCCAAGCCAAAATCCGTCGCTAGGGCTTTTCCAACTGGCCAGATCGCGTTCTTCCCGCGCTTTTTTTTAATTTCTCTCCAAACGTGCTTTATCGCGGCGGCTTTCGCCACCGCCGCGTTCTCATCTCTGCCGAGGTAAAAAAACGCGCGCTGGCGTGTACCGTTGGCGGAACGGCGATATCCGATGCGCGCGAAATATTGTCCCCGCGCATGCATGCGGATGGTTGGAATGCCGACATTTTTCAGCGTTGCGAGCGCAGTTTCGTCCACGGCATTTCTTCCTGGGCGTCCATCACCCTTCCTATGGCTCGGCTTCGAGCCATTCGGCGGGAGCATTTGGACGTTCAGGAGCAGTGCGCGGATTTTGCTTTCTGTCAACTCCTCTGATGGAAAAAATGGCTGTAAGAGGGCGCGCGTTTCGGCTATCAGCGCAGATGTAATCCAAACGGGACTCGTCCTGGCCGATTTCCCCTCTGCCGACGAAGCTTTGCGAGCGTCATGCACATGTCCCTATTTTGGGAGAAAAAAAACACACGCAAGCGCCTTCCTGTGAAAATGAACAAAAAAATGCAGTATTTCTGTCCAAACACCGCCGCAGGCGGCAAAAGTTGACGTGCGGGCAGAACATGCGGCTAAAAAACCACCCATCCGTCGGGCGTGGGGCGGTCCAAAAATTCTCCATCAATTGCCCTTGACTTCAGCGTCTGGCGGCGCACTATTATCGCCCGTTTTTGGTCTTGAACGGTGCCGCGTCCGCCATGGACGCGGCACTGGCTTTTCAAGGAGGCTTTATGAGCCATGCGCCCAAAGTGCGCGCACGCACGGCGGTTGCCGTCGCTGCGTCACCCATTGTTGAACCATTTTCGCCGGCGGCAGCATCGCGGCTGCTGATCGACGTTCGGAGCACGCGGCACGAGAACGTCGAGTTTATCGCCAACCTCTTCTTCAATGATCTTTGCGGGCAGATCGTGCGCGAGGAGGCGATGTTGCTGGCCGGCGCGCCGGGGAGCAACAAGAGCACGTTGTCGAGGCAATTGACGCTGGATCTGGTTTCCCAGGGCCAACGTGCCCTGATGATCCTGACCGAGGAATCGGCTGAAAGGGCCAAGGCGGGGTTCGTCGCCATGGCGTCTGAGATGCCTCCCTCGAAGGTGCGGTCGGCTCTGTCGAATATCCACGTCGAAACCGGCATCCACGACGTGGAAATGTTGCCCAACTTCTTCGCGTCTCAAGTCCTCAACCCGCATGGGATTTACCATGGCGTCTCGCTGATCGTGCTGGACTCAATCCAGGGGCCGGGACTATCCGCGAACAATTTTGATGCTTATCAGTCGCTGATCCAGTTCTTCTCGTTGACGCGGGCGGCACAGGTCATGACCCTGGCGATCTGTCACATCACCAAACGCGGTGAGATCGCGGGGCCGAAGGCGCTGGAACATGCGGTTGATTGCTCAATCCTGATCCGCAAGGCCTACAACCGCCGCATGGTTTCAGTGCTGAAGAACCGCTTTGGCCCAGAGACCGCGAGGCCGATGCAGTTGGAGATCGATCCGGTTACGCTGAAGCTGCGTCTCTCGCCGCATACTGAAACATTGACCGCCGTGGCACGTGGTTATCTCCCCGGCGCAGGGCTGACGGAAGTGCAGGGTGCCGTCGCGTTACCTAAGCCCGGCGCGGCAGCAAAAGTCACGGCGCCCGGCTTGCCGCGTAAGGAAATCGAGCAATACGTCTCTGGATTGTGTCAGGTGCCCGGCTTCGAGTTGGCAGATTTTGATCTGTCGATCCAATGCCGCGTGCCCGGCGAGCGACAGTATCGATCCGTGCTTGGTCTGCCGCTTTGCCTCGCGTTGGCGGCATCCTATATCCAGCAACCGATTCCCGAACGCCAGCTCCACGTGGGCGAGATCGATCTTTGCCGAAACGTCCGCGAAGTTCCAGCGGCGTTGCTGAACGATCTGTCCAACTCGATCAACAGCGGCGAAATCAATCTTCCCGTGCGGATTCTGTGTCCGCCCTCGGCTGTACCACAGCTTCCCGCTGGCAATGGCGTCCAGATCATCCCGTGTCGGCGTTTGGATGACGCCATCTTCGCGACTTGGCCAAATCTTCGTTGAAAGGAACATCATGAGCAGTAAGACCAGGAGTGATTGCCTTATCACCGAGGCCGACATTGAAACTCTCAAAGTGGACGTATTCAACGGATCAATCAAAGAGCAAGTCTTCGATGCGATGACACGGGAACCTGAACTTGCGATATTTTCCGCCCAGGAAATGGCGGATATTTCGGACGATCTCGAACGAGCTGGGATTCGGGGCAAGCAAAAGGCGGGATTGGAACAGCTAATTACCCTGGCGATCTGGGAAGCAGTCGTTCTCGTGAGTCGTGCCCACCGTCGACAATGGGATGGTTTCCTTTCCTCCGAAAAAGCTATCGATGAAGGTGGTGCCCAGTGATGGATGCCGAACATCAATGCGAACCCGAAGAAGTCTGCGCGGGCCTGATTGTGACGCTGTATCTGGACCTCATCCGTCCCCTTCGTCCCCAGCACGATGATCAAACGCTGCGCCGGCTGATGCGGCGGTACGCGCAGCCAATTGCGGCGCATATGGTCTCGGCCGGCATTTCGGCGGCGGTGCAATTGTTCAACGAAAAGGCAGAACCCTCATGACAGATGCAAACGTACCCAATCCGTTCCAATGTGCCCGGCGCATACCAGGGGTGATCGTGATGCTCAAACCCCGCGACGTTATCGATGTGTGGCATAGCCTGACGGTTGAGGAGGCGGAACATCTGCTGGAGCGGCATGGGTTAACCATCGCCGCTCAAATGCTCACAGCCGGCGTTAATATTGCCGTCGAAATCATCAAACACGAAGGAGAAGGATCATGACGACCAGCGAAGTTACTTCCATGACCTCACCAACGTCTGCCGAATGCGAACCGCCCGAGACGTTTGCGGTGGAGGACGCGGCCAGTGCCAATTGGGTGGTGCGGAAGATCATCGAAGCCCGCAATTATGCCAAGCATGTCAAGTCATGGGCTGAGGCCGAAGTGCGTCGCGCTGAGCGCGAGGAACAGTTGTTTCTATATCACTATGGTCATCAACTTGAAACATGGGCCAGATCGCAGATTGCAGTCGGTCGGCGCAAATGCATTAAGCTGCCGGCCGGCACGATCGGGTTCCGCACCGAGCCGCCCAAGCTCGAAGTTGCAGACGAAGCGAAGGTGATTACTTGGTGCCGACAGGCGCTGCCCGATGCACTCCGCATTGAGACGCACGTACTGAAATCACTGGTGAAGGATCATGTCCAGCAGACCGGCGAAATCCCCGACGGCGCGAACGTCACTGTTGCCGGGCAAAGATTTTACGTTCGCTAAAAACACGGGCGCGTTTAGGCCAAATCAATATGAGACAAAAAACAAAATTCTTGAAGGAGTTGAAGGCGGCAGATGCAAATAAGGAAGTTGCGAGGACGAACCGATCTGCTCTGACTCGGCCGATGCTATGTCGTCGCCGATCGCTCGATCTCGCTGTCGCCATCAAGCGGCAGACGCCCGAACAACAGCGTCAATATAATGCGGCAGTCGATGGGTTCCTGGCGGAATGGGTCCGCCAGCATCTCGGGCCGCAAGGAAAATAACCATGAAGGAGAACAACAACCAATATGCGGGTAGAAAATATCTCTGCCTAGCTCGCTGCTCAACCGCTCAACAAGCCGATACCAGCATCCCCGATCAACTCAAGCTGCTGCGCGCCTTCGGTGATGAGCAAGGCATGCACTATATAGATAGCATAATCCTCGATGGAGTTTCGGGATCGGTTCCTGGCGCACGCAACGATATCGAACAGATTATCCAACGGAAAAAGACCGCCAACGACTTCGATGTTTTGTTGGTCCAAGACCTGAGTCGTTTCACACGTAGCGGAGCCGAACATGGGATGAAGCTCGAATTCGATCTGAATGCCGCTGGCATCGAGGTCATCTTCGTCGCCGACCATTTACCCGAGGGCGATCATAGCAGTATCATCAAGACGGTCGGCTTCTATGCGGCCCAGCAATTTGCCAAAAGTCTCAGCTTTGCGATTACGCGCGGCCAAATGAGCAGCCTTGAACAAGGCCGCATTGCTCATTCGTTCCGCCCGCCATATGGCATAGACCGACTTATGGTCTCTTTGGACAACAAACCTTTGCACGTTATCCGTAATTTATCAGATGGAACCCAGCAGAAGCTCGATCCGCAGCCTGGCGCGGTCTTGACGACATTCGAGACGGAACGGGGGAGTCATCGAGCCTCGCATTACCGCATGCAATCCAATGAGAAAGTTGTGCTGATCTCAGGCGATCCCCAACGCGTCGAAGCAGTCTGTCATATGTTCCGCCGACGATTGATCGATGGGTGGGGCGCGTTCCGCATCGCCCTCGAATTGGATCAGATGGGTATCCGTTCGTTAAACGGCAAGCCTTGGACCAAAACAAGTATCCATGGAATACTGGCCAACCCTGTATATACTGGCACTGGCATCGCCAATCGCTATTCCAAAGGCATCTACAACAATCGGTCCAAAAATGCTCCCAAGCCATCCATGACCGATCGCAAATCGTTAGCCCATCGGAAAAGGCCAAAAACGCAAATTCGGCCCAGAGAAGAATGGTTGGAGATTGAGCATCCCATGCTTCGCGATTATCTTGGCGATCTCCGCGACCGAGCGATTGCATGGCAGAAGGTGCAGTTGGCCAAGCAAGATGCCAGTCGAAGCAAAGCGCCGGCCAGTAAGGATCGACATGTTGACAGCAGCTACTTCCTGAAGGGAATCCTCAAGAGTAGGGACGGCCATCCGTTAACTGGACGAACTCTCGGACCAAAGGCGCGCTACTATGGTATTAGTCGCGGCTCGCACGCCCCTCAAGCCGACAAGACCATGCGCCGGTTGATTCCTGCCGATGCATTGGAGCGAGCAGTTCTGGAGATGGTTCGTGACATCCTGCTATCGACATCAGATCTGAAGGATCGGTTGGTTCGCCAGATTGAATCGCAACGAAAGCAAATCGATGCTGATGCCAACGACCTGCCCAAGCTCGAAGCGCAGCGAGAGAAGCTGTCCCAGCAGATCGAATTTGTCATCGACTCGCTTGGCAGTCTCGGAAGAGATGCTGCCAAGGCCAAACTACAGCAACTCGAATCAAAGCTGTCGGCCATTGTCGAAATGATCGAGCAGGCGCGCCCAACCCAGAAAAAAGAGGCTCGATCTGCCGAGTCCATCGCCGAGGAGATGATCGCCAAGCTCACCCAAATTGCGGAGACGATGAAGACGCTTCCACCGCCAATGCTGCGCTCGCTGCTTATGAACCTTATCGTTCGGCTCGAAGTCGATATGGCGACGAAGGCGATCCGCCTTGAGCTTGCGATACCTTCATGGGCCGATGCGGACGTGATATGCCTGGAAGACAGATATTTACAAAAACCTGTCCACGAGGCATGGACGCAAATCCCCTTGGAATCCGCCGAATGCCGCTACCGCCAAGTCCGACGAATTCCCTGCTTTGACTGCCGCCGCATTAGAACGGCGGCATGAGCAATTCTGCTGCTCCGTCTCAGCGGTCTATAGCATCAGCCGTAACTCCATCATTTGCCACACCTGATCCTTTGTTCAGCGCACTTCTCTGCTTACCCAACAGAACCCGCTGATTCCGCCAACGCTTAGATCGAACAGGACATCAGTGTCGGATATCCTCAATCACCCTCGCCGGCTGAATTTTCAAGGCTTCCGTTACTTCAATGAACTCAACAACATCAAGCCGTCTTTCGCCCCGCTCGTACTTGCTGACGAAAGATTGCGGGCGGCGCAGCTTTTTAGCCAAATCGATTTGCGTCAGTTGGGCTTCATGCCGTGCACCAATCAGGGCGGCGCACAGCTTGGCGTAGCGCTGGCTGAAAACGGAACGGGCCACGCCGGGACGCTAAACCTGTTGCGGGATTATCCCAAAATAGGTTATTATGAAACTTCGCAGGCGCATTGGCCCCAGTAACTTTTTGCGTCTGCACATCGGGAGAAACATCGTCCGAGGCTTCAAAATCATTTGATTTTCAACGGTTTCCAGAAGCCGAGGGAATTAAATTGGAAAGGATGGGACGCAAATGCAATTGCAGATTTCGCAAATCAGGAAAAATCCCGCAACAAATCACGGTTGGGCAAGACTTTTAGGATTTGCATGTGCCATTACATTTCTTGTCTCGCACGCAGCGGCGCAAACGCCGAGCTTCACCGGAGTCGGGCACTTGCCAGGCGGCAATCCTGTTTCCAGCGGCGCAACCCGCGTCTCGGGCGATGGAACTACCGTTATTGGTACCAGTTTCAGCAACAAGGGCCAAGTCGGCTTTGTATGGACCTCTGCCAATAGGATTCAATTCGTTCCGTTTCCGCCCGGCTCTGGCAATTCTGCCCAAGGCGTGAATGGAGTTACCTCGGATGGATCGATGCTCGTTGGCGGTGCGTGGGGATACGAATCGTTCTACTGGACCGCCGGATCCGGCTCCGTTGGTTTGCCCGGACCCCAGCCTGCCACAGCCGACGCGGTTTCGCCTGATGGCTTGCTCATTGCGGGTTACACGGGCTCCGGAGACAACCTGCAGCTGATAGTGTGGAATGGCGGCAGCAACTCAGAACCCGGGATATCCCTTCTCCCCAACATGTCCATGGGAGTTTCAACCTCCGGTCATGTCGTCGCCAGCACGACCCAGGTCAACAACAATGACATTGCATTTACCTGGAGCGCGGCGGCGGGCGTGAGCTATCTTCCCGGCCCCAGTGTTGCCAGAGATATTTCCGCAAATGGCGATGTCGTTGTTGGTTCGGTTCAGACAGCGCCTGGCATTTTCGAGGCCGCTAAATGGACATCTTCAACCGGCTGGACACCCCTGGGCGACCTCTTTGGCCCAACTTACGGCGGGCGGGCGGATGGCGTTTCTGCAGATGGATCGGTCATCGTTGGCGAGGAGGATAGCCCCACCGGACAACAGGCATTCATCTGGACTCAAGCTACGGGGATGGAACTGTTGGATAACGTGCTTCTCGCCGACGGCATAACTAATGTCGTGAATTGGACCTTGACCGATGCCAATGACGTGAGCGCCGATGGCAGCACCATCGTCGGCGCGGGCGTTGATCCCGCCGGCGATCCGGAAGGATGGGTTGCGACGGTGAGTTTGCCTGAGCCATCGTCCATTGCATTGGTTGCCTTCGGGGTAGTCTTGCTGTCAGGGAGGCGGCGAAGGCCGGTTCGGCTCTTCAAGTGCAGTGTCGCGCCGGGCTTGCTGCTAACGCGCTTGTCACCCACTGCCGGAAATTCTGGGGATGATCTGCTACATGCCCGTCATGTGCGATCTTCACGGGATCGAATGAAGATGTAAGGGTGGCGAGGCTCTTAACGTACCGGCTGAATCTTTAGGGCTTCGGTTACTTCGATGAACTCAACAACATCACGCCGCCTTTCGCCGCGCTCATACTTACTAACGAACGACTGCAGGCGGCGCAATTGTTTCGCCAAGTCAATCTACGTGAGATTGGATTCAAGACGGGCGCTACACCCAGACATGCGAAAAAGACTGGCAGATCGACCGTCTAGCGCCGTAGCCAACCCACGACTCATTGTCTATCGGTGCCCCTAGCTTCGATCGCATATTGAAGCACCTCGTTGCTGCTTTTCAGATTTAGCTTTTGCTTGATGTGTTCCTTGTGCGCTTCGACTGTTTTGGTGCTCAGAAAAAGTTTCTCGGCAATCGTTCGCACGCTTTGCCCTTCGCCGATCAGGCGGAAGATCTCCAACTCTCGGTCGGTCAGACGTTCCAGCGGCGCCAGATCGCTGTCGGACTTGATGCCAGAAAAACTTCGCAGCAGCTTGGCGGACATCTTGGCGCTGAGATATACCTCACCCTTGGCCACGGTACGCAAGGCTGTCATCACTATTTCCTGCGGCTCCTGCTTCATGACATAGCCGCGAGCGCCCGCTTTCAGAGCGCGCTCGGCGTAGAGTGATTCATCGTGCATCGATACGACTAGGATAGGCAGGGTCGTGAATCGGTCGCGGATTTGCTTGCACAATTCCAACCCGTCGCCGCCCTTAAGCGTCAGGTCAACAATCACCACATCCGGTTTTGCGGCCGGCAGCAGGCGCATCGCCTCTACCGGCGATTCCGCGTCGCCACACATCGCCAGATCGGGTTGGTCGTCAATCAATCGCCCCAAGCCTTGCCGTAGGACCGGATGGTCATCGACGAGGAACACCTTATATTTCTGTTGTGGCTTGATCTGCGTTTTTGCCATTGTCGTTGCCCTCTGTGGCGGAATTGGACTGTTCGACCGAGCAGTCCACGCGCGTTCCGCCGGATGGAACCTTCAATATCGACAGGGTTGCTCCGATCAGGGCTGCGCGATATCGCATTGTCTGTAAACCCATGCCCTTATTTTGAGGGCGCGCCTCGGGAAACCCGATGCCGTTATCCTTGACTGACACTGTGATTGTATCGCCGACTCGATTTAGAACAATCCAGACGTGTTCGGCTTTGCCATGCTTGATCGCATTATTCACGGCTTCCTGAGCGATGCGATAGAGATGAGTGGCGACCGCACCATCCGTCAATAGCACTGGGTGCTCGCACGTGAACGAACATTCAATTCGAAATGTATGCTGAACCGTCAACGCCAATTCCTTGCATGCCGACATCAATCCTGTGGCGGACATATCGACCGGATGCAGCCCATGCGCCATTCCGCGAGCCTGAGCAATCGCCTCCGAAACCAGTTGCGCGATCTGCTTGGCATCGACAGCTTCGGAAGCACCTTGTTTCGTTAGGCGCTGTTCCAATGATTTGCTCAGGAATCCGATTCCCGCCAGTTGCTGGCCGAGTCCGTCGTGAAGGTCCTGGCCGATGCGGCGTTGTTCGCGATCGCTGATCTCCAGAACTTGTCTTTCCATGCGCTTCCGCTCCGTCAAATCGCGGACGATGCCGGCAAAGAGCCGCCGCTGGCCAAGAAACACGTTGCTGACGGCCAAGTCCATGGGAAAGATGGAACCGTCTTTTCGACGACCAACGACTTCGCGCCCGATGCCGATGATCTTGGCTTTGCCCGTCCGAAGATACTTGCGTAAATATTCGTCATGCTCGCCCCGATATGGTTCTGGCATCAGCAGCTTGACATTCTTGCCGACGACTTCCGGTAACGTATAGCCGAACAACCGTTCGGCTGCGGGGTTAAATGAATCAATGATTCCACGCTCATCGATGGTGATGACACCATCGACCATTGTGCTGAGGATCGCGGTGGTCTTCATTGCGTGTTCCTGAAGGGCTGATTCGGCGTGCTTCAGTTGGGAAATGTCACGGCTGATGATCGAGGCTCCGGCCAGTTGCCCGGCAGCATCACGAACGGGGGCCACTGTCAGCGCCACGGGAAGGGCACGCCCATCTTTGTGAAGACGCAACGTTTCCGTACGCAAGACGGATCCCTCGCGGCGGACATCGGCCAGGATGCGAGCCATTTCGTCAATCCGATCGGGCGGTACAAGAAGGGAAGCGGTGCGGCCTTTAACTTCGCCGGATGAATAGCCGTAAATTCTCTCCGCAGCGCGGTTCCAACTTACGATGACGCCGTCGAGCGTCATGTCCATGATCGCGTCGTCGGAGGATTCAACGATGGAGGCCAGTCGGCCCATTTCTTCCTGCAAGCGCTTTCGAGCGGTGATTTCCTGTGCGGCTGCGAAAATGAAGATGCTGCCATCGGCCTCGGTGTGCATAGGCTGGGCGTAATCGCGAATCCATTTAAGATGACCGTCGGCGGTGATCAGGCGGTATTCGCGCACGTCCGACAGACCCGCCAGCAATGCGGTCGGGCGAGCCGCCAACAGCGATTCATCTTTCGGATAAATCAGGCCCGACCACCCGCGCTTTTGCAGGATGTCCGCCGGATACCCCGTGATTTCCGTAAAAGCCCCAGCTGTGGATTCATGATCGATTTGGCCATTGCTTGACAGGTGGAAGCTGTAGACGAAGTCAGTGTCCGGCGTAGATTCTGGTTTTTTGCGCGGCTTCGCCATGCCGTTCATCTTAGTCCCGTCCGGCGGCGGCGGGAATCGAATGCGGATTCAGCGCAGCGTGGATCGCGCAGTCCGCTAAATCGCCGGTCATCTGAAACCCCAATTTCTCCGGCACGCGACGCATCTCCAGGTTCCGCGGCATGATTTTGCCAAAGAGGTTTTGCACATTTTCATCGCGGGCAATCTGGATCAACAGGCGCAATAACCGCGTGCCCAAGCCGCGGTTTTGCCAGGCATCGCTGATCACGATGGCGAACTCGGCATCCTGCGTACCCGGGCCGCACAGATTCGCCAAGCGAGCACTGCGCCGGCGGCGTCGGAACGGGCTTGGGAGGGGTATCCATGGCAAATATTTGAGCGGCCATTCGCGCGCTTTGCATCAGCAAATCCACCTACGCAATATACAGGGTCGCGCCCGATTTCCGGGTCCGACGAGCCGTTCGATAATTCTATAGAAGTGATTCGGCCAGTCCGACCTGACGCCGTGCGAATCTCATGAAAGGCCGCATTTATGTTCGTGTTCTACAAAGACGTTCACTGCCCGATCTGCGACGGCCGTCACAATCTGTGCATGGACGAGCCATCGAGGGTGATGACGTATCGGCCCCACGCGTTCGTTTGCCCGGTTCGCCATCAGGAAATCCAGTGGCATCCGGATGTCTTCGCCCATCGCGTGAATAGGTGGCCGAAGGATTCGATACCCCTGGTTCCATGTAATTCAACTCTGGAGGCTGCATCATGACCGCCCCAAACACCGAGAAAATCGTGCGATCCCGATCTTCGCTGCGGCCCTTGACGGCCCTTCGGCTGGCGTGGCTGTGCTGGTTTTTCTTCCTCATTATTCCTTTTGCCGTGGTCTATTGGTTCGTTTGGCACACGGCGGGGGAACAGAGCCCACTGGCGCACGCGAGTGAGGAGCGATGGTTCGTGGCCGCGATGGCGTATCTGGCCCTGGTGGCGCCGGCGGCATTTTTCTGGCGCGAACGCGTCTTTAGGAGCTATCGGGCTGGAAAGACCGTACCGCCCGGCACGTATCTGTTTGGCATGATCGGCGTGGGACTGGCGCTGCTGACCTCCGGGCTTTTCAGTCTGACCGGTTGCATTGTGGTCGGAACGCTCATGCCGAATCTCTTACCGGCGTTTTTGTCACTGCTGCTTTTCCTGATGCTCTGGCCGACGGGAAGATCAATGACTCCAAGCGCGGGAAATCAAGAAGACCCGCAGTTGTACGAAGAGCCCCGGTAATCAAAGGTGGATGAAACATGACCGCCGTCCAATCATCCAGTCATCGGCGCCGCACGATTCTCCTGGCCATCAAATTGGCCATTCCCGCAATGGAACGGCGACAACGGCCGGGGCACGCGCCGCGATATCCCGACAGCATTCCCGACATCGACCAACACATTGACGATCTGGTTCGATTTATCCGCGGCGTGAATTACCGAAACGAGTCGACGGAGGAGCGGATCCGTAGCGGCATTTGTGACGCCTGTCCACACCAGTTTCCAGAGCGATATTGCCCGCTGCGTCACAGCGGCGGGTGTATTCCGTTCCGCTTTGCGGAAGAGATTGGCCGGGTGGTCTCGGGCGTTCTTGGCGAGAGCGGTTGAAGTCAATCAGAGAATTCACCTACGCCCAAACGCGGGCGGGCTCCGATTTTCTCGCAGCCGTCGAACGCAGATAATTAAAGATGGAATGACAGGGCACAATGCCCCAAACGGTGAAGGCCATATGTTCAAAGCTATTGCTGGCATCGTTGCAGTTGCATCACTGACGTACTCGGCACTCTGGGCCGCGCCGCTGATTCATCGGCAATACAGGATGTGTCGAATGTGACGGCCCAGTGTTTTGCGATCCGGCAGGAAGCCCAGAGGCGCTGCCGGTGAGATGAGGTGCTTGACGCAATTCCCGGGCGGGTCGTTCGCCGCGCAGAAGCGGCCGTTCGTTGAAGCGCGGCAACTTGTGAAGAGAGCGTTCGATGTCCGTGTTCTGTTCTACCCGTCCGGGAATTGCGATTTTTGCGGTGACATCTCGGCCGCAACGGGTTCTGCCGGCGCGAATGAGTTTGTGGATTGGAGCGGTGCGCGTATGAAAGCAGTCACGCTGGCCGAGCGATTCGAGCTGAATAACCAGATCGCCCAGGCGAACCGCAAGGAATTCGACGCGGTGGGCCTGAAAGTGATCAGCGTGGTCGGACCGGCAGGCTCGGGGAAAACGTCGGCGATCGAGGCATTGATTACGCACCTGGATCCCAAAGTCCGCGTGGCTGTTATGGTGGGCAATCTTGCCGCCGAACGCCAAGTGGCGCGCATCACTCGGCATGGATCGCAGGCGGTGGCGCTGATCACCGATAATGTGACCGCGGTTCATGTCCGCGAGTCGCTTACTCAGGTGGATTTGCAGCATCTGGACCTTCTGATCATCGAGGCCGACGGCAACGCGCTGAGTCCGGTGGAATTCGATCTCGGTCATCACCTGCGGGTCAGCGTGTTCAGCGTCGCGGGAGGCGACGACAAAGCGACGGAATACCCATTCCTCGTGGCCGGGTCCGACCTGGTTCTTCTTACAAAGACCGATCTGCTCCCCTTCGTGACGTTCGATCCGCAGGTCTTCTGCGAAGACGTGAAACGGATGAAGTCGGATTTGAACGTGATTCATGCATCAGCCCAAACCAACCAGGGAATCAAGGCGTGGGTGGGGTGGGTGGAGTCGCACCTGACGCTGGAAGCGCGAAACCGCCGCAATGCCAGAATGTTTGATCCGTTTGTCGGCATGAGTGATCGCGCGAAATCTTGAGGAGAGACGCCATGACCCGGGAAACGTCAGAGAATCCCGCCCAATCGGGAGAAATTGCAAAGAGGGATTTTGCGCGGCGTCCGCCGCAGGCAATGATTCGCGCGGCGCTGGCGCGCTCAGGTGTGTTGGCCGTACGGATCATTGGCCCACCAGGATCCGGGAAAACGGAGTTGATCGAAGCAACCTTAAAGGCACTTCCCGGGCCTCGACGAGTTGCCGTAATTGCGGTGGACCCGGCATCCATCCGAGAGGCGGATCGGTTGCAAAATCTCTGCGGATACGTGGCACATCTCGATTCCGCCGTCCCCGATCCCGCCGCGATCTGGCGGATTATTTCCCAGCTCCGTCTGGAGGACTTTGATTTTATTCTGATCGAAGGGTGCGGCGGCATGGCCCGCTTGAAGGACATAGGCCAGGACGCCACCGCAGCGGTGCTGGCCGTAAGCGGGGGCGACGACAAGGCGTTGGAATATCACGCGATGTTGGAGAGTGCTTCGGTCATTTTGTTGAGTAAGATCGACGTTCGGCAGTTTGTGAAATTCAACGAGCACGTATTCCGTAAGGACGTCAGTAACATCGCTCCGGATGCTCAGATCATCGAGCTTTCCGCCGTCACGGGATCGGGCATGTTGCGCTGGTTCGAATGGCTGGACAAGGCGCGCACCGCCAAGAAATTGCGCGATGTTTCACCTGATCCGGATCAGTCTTCCTCAAATAAATACTTCGGATAACGGCGCTCCAGTCGCCAGGGTGATCACCGTGCAAGGAAGAGATTTAATCGGATGGATGAAGCTGGCATTGCGAGGGCAAATTTGCTCGCAGTGTTGCCCCGTTTCGAGCGACGCCGACTCCTTGCAACTGCTCGCCCCTCGCTCGTGCGAAAGCGATTGTCCGTTGTTCGTTCAATTGCCACGTTTGGCGCGGTTTCTTGAGCGGCATCGCGCCAAACCGCCGGTCGGATACGAGGAGTTCGTCCTCAAGCTGCTTTGTGAATCGGCGGCAGACATTTCCAAGGGCGATCCGACAGCAACCTCAAGCTTCCTGGATTATGCGCATGAAGCACTGGCGGTTCTGGAGCGGATTGTCGCGCTTCTTGATGTGCCGGCGATCACAGCTCCTGAACACGATTGCGTTCGGCGATCTTTCGCAATTGGGCAGTTGCATGTCCATGCGACGAAGGCCGATGGGGACCATCATTCGAAACCCGGCGTGGAAGACCCCGAGCGTGTTGCGGAGCGATTGATGACCAATGAATCTCTCTGATGAATTGTAAAGGAGTCTGCAATGCGAACGATCTGGATCGTTGTAGCCGACGCCGCGCGAGCACAAATTCTGTCGAAGGTCGAGGGCACTGACGGCCTATCTGCCGTTCAGCAACTGGACAACCCGCTTGGGCGCGCTCACACCGTGGAAATCGTCACTGACCATCCGGGCCGATTTGAGAAGCACGGCAGCAACATTAGATCGGCCGCGGACCCGCCTACCGATCCGCACGAGCAAAAAGCCAGGGAGTTCGCGCATCAATTGAACGATTTGCTGAACGCAGCCGCGGTTCGCGGCACGTATGACATGCTGGCGCTGGTTGCTCCAGCTCACTTCTTAGGCTTGCTGCGGTCCGGAATGAAGCCGGCGACAAGACGGCGATTGGTGTTGCACCAGGCCAATGATTTGACGCGGCTTAGCCTCGCCGAATTACAATGCCATCTTGGCGAGCTGCTTCGCTTTCCTTACGCCGCAGTTGCACGAACATGAGGGAGTCTTTACGAGATGAGAAAGCTTGGGGAATTCCGGTGTTCGGGTGCGCAGTCTTTAGGAACGCAATACGTCCGCTGATCGTCGGTTGTAAGCCAATCCCCCTCCGCGATTTGGCTGGCGAAACCCGATTGTTGATTGCTGGCGGGGAACCGATATTGTTTATTCCATCGAGGTGAATGAATGAGCACCAACCGCCGACAATTCCTGCGATACAGCCTGACCGTTCTGGGTGCTGCCGCCACCGGGAAAGTCGCCTGCCGCGCCGTGCGCGCCGTCGCCAATGAGGAATTTCCCGCCGGTCCGGCTATCCCCGCGCTCACCGCCGACCATCAGGTCGTGGACACTCCCACTGGAGCAGGGCTACCCTCGCCGACGGATTCCGCTCGCCAGGGTATTCCCGGCCGCCGCTGGATTATGGTGATCGATCTGGCCAAATGTGATGGATGCGGCAAATGCATTTCCGCATGTTCCAAAATGCACTTCATTCCGCCGGATCGTCAGTGGATTAAGGTTTTGCGAATGCAGGACTCGGAGAAGACGGCGCCGTATTTTTTCCCACAACCCTGTTATCACTGCGACAACCCGCCTTGCACCAAGGTTTGCCCGGTGGATGCGACATTCAAACGTTCCGACGGCATTGTGCTGATCGACAATGACCGGTGCATCGGTTGCCGGTTCTGCATGGCGGCCTGTCCTTACGGCGCCCGCAGCTTCAACTGGGGTGCCCCAGACGACCCGCCCGAGGCTATGGAAAAAGGTTACTCGCCTGAATACGGATATCCGCGAAAAATCGGAACCGTCGAGAAATGTGATTTCTGTCCCGATATGGCCGAAAAGGGCATGCTCCCTGCCTGCACCAGCGCCTGCCCAATGGGCGCAATTTATTACGGCGATGAGAACGAAGACGCGGTGACCAACGCACAAGGCGAAACGCTGCGCCTCTCAAAGTTGCTGATGGATCGCAGCGGGTACCGGGACATGGAGGAATTGGGCACCAAGCCGCGTGTCTATTATTTGCCGCCCAGTAACCGAATGTACGCTCCGCCAGGCCCGCCGAAAAAGGACTGAAGTCTTGCAATGAGCGACGTCAATTTGCACAACGTGGAAAGGGATATGCTGGCGACGCT
>Ga0182024_10002980_pt1 | contig 41064 bp, 36 predicted proteins | sample P32metaG_FD_120480 | JGI IMG/M metagenome (GOLD analysis project Ga0182024, IMG submission 120480) | Permafrost microbial communities from Stordalen Mire, Sweden - P3-2 metaG (Illumina Assembly) | ecosystem: Environmental > Terrestrial > Soil > Wetlands > Permafrost | place: Sweden: Stordalen...
AGTCATCCGCGAAGAGGTGGACAGGATTGAGTGGGCGTTGAAGGAGATGCTGCCGCGCTAGCTTGGGGACTTCTTGATAGGAGCGCCGCGCGACCCTCACGAACAAGCAGTGAAGGCCCTAGCCCCGATAGACCCCGTAAACGGTCTACTGTTTCCCTGTCCGATTGGTCACTTGGCGAGTGGTCGGCAAACCCGGAAACTATGGGGTTTTGACGAAAGGTCGCCATCACACTCACAACCCCAGCAACGCCGTGGTCACGGGCTGACCGCAACAGTACGAGGCGCGATCCGGAGACGCTGAAGCGATTTCGGGTGTACCCGTTCACCGCGTCGTGCGCGGAGGATGGTATTCCTGCTCAAACCAGTTTCCCTCTGTAACGCCGTCAGAGACATCTTTTGCAAACGCTCTCGCAAGAGTTGGTTAGCCGTGCCAGTGTTCCGCTCGTAGCGCTTCAGCGACGGCAGGAGTGTGCTGATATCCTCCGCTTGCTCCCAGCCGCGCTCGGTTTCCTTTCCGATAAGAATAAATTCAGACGCCGTGACCGGATATCGTTGCAGCAGTCCACGAGTGTTCCCGTCGCAAGGTTTACCGTCGGGCGCAAGGCTCTTGTATTCGGGATGTTTGACATATAGGGAGAAAACTGTTCCAAACGTTTGCGGCATTGCCATGAGAGTCGGCGGGTCCAGAGTATGAGTTGTGCCATCGTGAATATTGATGTACGGCATTTCCATCCAGCGAGCCGGGTTTTTCTCGAATGGGCCAAGCAGTATGATCGGCAAACCAGAGAGATCAATAATCACCGGCGATAAAGCAAAGTTGTAAGGTCTAGCCTTATCGCGATCCAGTTTGCGCAGTGCACTCATCACGTGGGGTGTCGTGATGGCAATGCGCCGCATTACAGGAATATCGAACCAGTCAGGTCTGTCCGACGGCAAATTGTGGGCGCGGTTAAGAATTCTTTGCCAGCCTTCCTTTATCCAAAGGGGAACGTTGCATTCAGAATCGCGCCCTTCTTTTGGTCGATAGTACAGTCCGAGTCCATGCTCGCTAGCTTTGATAATTTTCAGCTTCAGGCCGTCAAAGTTGTATACGGAATAACGCTTTGCTGAGATTCCATAGCCGTAAACCTGACGCTGCTTGCCATCAGATCCAAAGTTAATTTCCTCCACGATGTTGAGAATCGAGCCTGGAACAATATTCTTGTCATAGGGGTTGAGGGTTTCGAATTTTTCTACAATTTTGCGAGTTTCGGACCACGAAAGCGCTTTGACGGCATCCCGCGCTCGCTTCATTTTGTAATTTCCACCATCACAAGGAACCAAGCCACCCTGTTCTGACGCGACAATTGCCATGGAATCCGTGTCGCGCATCAAATAGCTTCCACCGGCGTCAGCGACCAATTTTTGCAGTATGGATAGAAGAAGCCGACCCCCTGCGGTAATGAGAGCCGAGACGGGTGGGAAGTAAAATGGGCCAGGCCGTTCGATAATCGTTGCTCGCTCACGTATATCCGCCTCCCTTGAAAAGATCCTTACTTGTTTGGCTTTGTTCTTGCCAACCTGCTGACGATTCACTTCGGCGTAGATTCCGTAACAACCGGCATTAGCCAAGATTTTGAGGAAGTAATAAAGGGGATCGGATTTGTTCTTTCTCTTCCGTTCCTCGATCACTTTGCGAAAGAAATCGTCGCTTGCTGGATCGATCAAACCTCCACCTAGGTTGATGGATTGCAAGCCCTGCTGCACGCCAACGACTTCGAGTCGGATCGCTCGAAGAACCCGAGGTGCCTTTCCCGTTTGCAGTAGCGAAGCAATTATGTCTGGACCCGCAAACCAAAGAGGTTTGTTTGAGGTAAGTGGGTTCAGCCCTATGTTGGTTTCACCACTCAGCCTACCCTCGCCGTATATCGCTCGAACGGGTAGGACATCGCCGCACGGTTGAATTAAAGCAAAGAAGTTTAGCGTCGGCCATGTCTTCGGATCGAGTACTTGCGATACGTCAATCGTGGCCAGAAGCGCCCGCACCGCTTGAGTGTCTTCGACGGTTTGAACGCGATCGGCTATAAGCAGACGCCACAAACCGAGCAAGGCATTCACGGTCGGATATTGACTCAGGAAATCGGTGTAGACTACGGGAACGGAGGTATGACGAATGCGGACCTCCGCCCGCCCTCCATAGTAGCTTTGCATGCAAATGCCATTAATTTCGTCATCGAGATCGAATTTCTTCTGAGGGTGAACCAAGCCTGTGCTGCTCAAAAATGCCTTAGCGATCGACGCTGCTGAGAATGCTTTTTCCGGTGGAAGATCTCCAAGAGGGTATTTCTTGAATTCGGTGAGCAATGCATTAAGCAACCCAATGCTCGCGTTTACATCCTGGCGGCAGTACTGGATTTCTGCTGAAGTAACCCGACCACTAGGTTCATGATCGAGCTTGCCCGGTACCTTCCATTCGAGGCACGCGCTTTGCAGGCTAAAGCTTTTGTTACGCAAAGCCCAAGCTAGCGTTTTCAAATCAAGAAACCGACCGCTGCGAAATGGCTGATCCTTGTCTCCGCCCGCTAAGCGAATAAACGCAGCTTTCGAGTCTTTCGGTCGGAGCTGTATGCGAGGGCGAAAGCTGTTGGGCAGCCACTTTGGACACTTCGGAGCGGATAGTCGTTAAGAGAGAGCCGCGCAGACGGCGTTCGGTGGCAGATCGTCGAGGAGACGTTGGAACCCGACGCGTCGGTTGCGAGGGTGTCCGTCTCGCTGAGTCGGGGGAAAATCTTTTCGACGTTATGACGGTGCGCTAAGCCGCCCGTTCTCCACAGCATTGAAACTTCGTGCGCTTTGGACGCATTGCACACCATCACATGTTTTTTGCAAGGACTGGCCGAACTGTACCGGTCTATGACCGTTTGGGAATGGCTTTCGCCGTCCCAACACGACAAGTTACTTACGCAACCTGAGGTTCTCGTATGGACTCCGGCGCGGGAGAGGCTAAAATAGGCGCCACCTCTGGATATTACAAAACACTTGACAGGCAAATAAATTCGTTATATGTAGTTAATCATCTGTGATGATCTAAGTTAAGATTGAGAAATGTGAAGAGGTCACAAGGCGGAGTTGCAATCGACGTGATGTCAGCAGTCGGGTCATGGCTGTTAGAGTGTACCTTGCGGGGAAAAAACACACTTCGCCGACAGGTACTTCGACAGTCATCGATCGATGACTGCGTTGTTCCCGCAGTGTTCGGGGCAGCTTGAGATTGTGAGTGGTTGGGACGGAAGACGCCCTTTTTGGGGCATTCAATGAGGCTCCGGAACTAGCGATTTGGCGAGACCGGTCAGAAATCGGAAAATACCGAGGTCGCAACCTCGCCGACGGAGTTAAAGCATTCTCGCGAATGTGCTTCGGTGGACTCAATACTGGAAACGCGAAAGGAAATTGTTAAATGGGCACACTGTCAGGCGCTGAAGCTATGGTTCGCATGCTGCAAATATATGGTGTGAAGCACATCTTCGGCCTGTGCGGTGACACAAGTTTGCCCTTCTATGATGCACTTTTTAGGCTCAATCATGGCATGCAGCACATTTTAACCCGAGACGAACGTTCTGCCGGATACATGGCAGACGCCTACGCCCGTGTGACCGGGAAAGTCGGCGTATGCGAAGGGCCCTCGGGCGGTGGAGCCACATATATTCTTCCAGGCATCGTCGAGGCAAATGAGAGCTCCAGTGCGGTGCTCGCCATAACAACGGATGTCTCCACCTCTTCAATCGGGCATTACACCCTGACTGAACTTGATCAACGGAGCTTGTTCCGGTCTCTAACCAAATGGAATGAGGTGATCGATCGTGCCGATCGGGTGCCTTGTCGTGAGAGCTGCATTTCGCGCAATGACAACCGGTAAACCAGGATCGGCGCACTTGGCATTCCCATTTAATGTCCAAAAAGAGCAAGTCTCAGAATCAGAAATCTGGTGTCAAGCTGAAACTGGAAAATTTCCGGCATGGCGGTTTGCACCTGACCCTGATGCCGTTATGCGGGCAGCCGAGGCACTGGCGAGCGCCCGTTGTCCGGTCTTCATCTGTGGTGGCGGCGTGGTCATCTCTGGAGCACAACAAGAACTGGCCCTCTTGGCAGAGGCACTTGGTGCGGTGGTGGCAACCACCATCAGCGGACAAGGTTGTCTTTCTGAAGACCATCCCTTGTGCTTAGGGGTTGTAGGGAGCAACGGTGGTACGCCAACCACGCTCGCTGCGATAGAAGACGCTGATCTGGTAGTGTTTGTCGGCTGCCGGGCAGGTTCGGTGACGACTGAACGATGGAGGCATCCGCGCATCGGCGCGGCGATCATTCACATCGATGTAGATCCGATGGTAATCTCTGCCAACTATCCGACGGAAGTAGCGCTTGTTGGCGACGCGAAACTCACACTCAAAGCGATTGCTGATGAGTTACGCACAAACCAGAATCTCCATATCTCGCGAGGCGCATCAATAGTGGCAAGGGCCAAAGGTGAAAAATTCGCTGCGTTTCGCGAGCTTGCCCGGCGAGCGGATGTTCCGATACTTCCTGAACGCGTCGTGGCTGTATTGCACGATATACTCCCTCGGGACGCGGTCGTAGTTTGCGATCCAGGCACACCCTGTCCTTACTTCTCGGCTTATTACGAATTTGTGGAATCCGGGCGCCATTTCATATCGAACCGCGCTCATGGGGCCTTAGGATTTGCTATGTCGGCATCGGTTGGCGCTCATTTTGGTCGCCCCGGGACAAAAATTGTCGCGATTATGGGCGACGGCAGCTTTGGGCTCACTGTGGGTGAGATGGAGACTATTGTCAGGTATCGGGTCCCTGTGATGATGGTTGTCTTCTCGAACAGCGTCTATGGCTGGATCAAGGCGGGGCAAAAAACTGGCTACGACAGCCGCTATTTCTCCGTCGACTTTTCAAGGACAGATCATGCGAGTGTCGCGCAATCGTTTGGAATCCGAGCGTGGAGAGTTGCGGATCCTGCGCAACTAAGGCCAGCTTTGGCTGCTGCCGCGGAGGCGAGTGGCCCCACTTTGGTGGATGTGATAGCGCAGCCTTTGCAGGATGCGGCAGCTCCAGTCAGTGAATGGGTGGCCTAAGAATGCTGCGGACCGTGAGCTTGGGAGTGAAGTTTTCTTGTATCGGTGAACCGTGAGCTATCGGAGTCCAAGTGCAAACGAGGTAGGCGGATTTCGCAGAAGGTTTCCACCACGATGGTAAACTCAAGATGATGCTAGGCGTCCTGGCAGGGGTCTCGAGTGCCTGAGTTGAGAGAGGCCAGGCGGAATAATTCCTTGGTTCGGGATGTTGCGATTGCTGCAGTTCCTGTCTTGGCTTTGACGGCGGGAATTCCTCTGGCCAACCGCGTAGAACCGCTAATCCTGGGTGCGCCGTTTTTTATCGTGTATCAGGTGTTTTGGGTTCTGCTGACGCCCAGTTTCCTTTATATCGTCGACAGAACCCGGAAGATGAAATGAACGCTTTTGTGCCTCTCTCGGTTCTTGCTTTCCTAGTTGTATTGGCGAGCAGCGCAGGGCTACTCGGCGCCGGCAGAGCCAAGATGGACTTGGCAGAATTGACTGTGGGCAAGCACTCTCTTGGAAGAGTTTTCCTTTGGTTGTTGATGGCAGGTGAAAATTACACAAGCTATACCTTTCTCGGTGCGGCTGGATGGGCTTATGGGAAGGGAATACGGGCATTTTATGTTTTCTGTTCGTTCACAATTGCTTGCGTCATCTCATATTTCATACTTCCTCCTATGTGGAAAACGGCAAAGGATTTCAATTTATTGACGAACGCCGACTATCTTCAAACTTGCTACTCAAGTTCTTGGCTCGGAGCGTTTTCGGCTCTTGTTGGGATTGTTGCCCTGATTCCGTTTATAACCTTTTATAACCTTACAGCTCACAGGGATTCAGATTTTAGTGCACATAGCGAGCTACGGACGAGTCGATGCGACCGTGGCAGCGTGCTGTGCGTTTTTCCTGATTGTGGGATTCGTCTTCATGCGCGGAATCCGAGGGGTTGCCTGGACCAGTCTCGTAAAAGACGCATCGATGATCGTGGCCTTGTTCTTTGCTGGAATTGTGATTCCGAGCCACTTTTTTGGGTCGCCTACAGGAGCAATTCGGGCTGTGCTGCGCGAACACGCGAACTGGATGACTCTGGGGAGAGGCGGTGGAGAAGATAGCCTGTCGTGGTTCATCACCACGGTTATTCTGACTACTTGCGGAGCATTCATGTGGCCACACGTGGTGGCGGCTTCCTACTGTGCAAAATCCGAGGATGCTATCAGGTGGAATACGATACGTTTGCCTTTCTACCAAGTAATGCTCTTGCTTGTGTACATCGCCGGTTTCTCCGCGATCATACTGCGGCCCGGACTCACGGGTGCTACCGTCGACCAGTCGTTCATGCTTGTGGTTCAGGATCATTATCCAGATTGGCTTCTCGGTTTTGTTGCTGGCACCGGATGCCTGGCTGCGCTCATCGCTGCGGGCAGTCAGGTACTTGCGGCGGCCAGCCTGCTATCGCGAAACATCATGAAGCCCTTGTTGGGCGAGATGGAGGAGGACCGACAAAAAAGTACCACTCGTGGGATGATCGTTTTCGTTGCCGCACTAGCAATGGGACTCTGGTTGTCGGCGAACACGACGATTATCGGGTTGGTGCTCATGGGATACAGCATCATCACGCAGCTCTTTCCGAGCGTAATGTTTTCTTTTCTGGCTCGCCGCCCGAGAGCGATCAGCATGGGTGCCGGAATTTGGCTTTCCCTGGCTCTGTTGACAGTATTTGCCCTGATCCGTCGGAACGTTTGGTTCGGCGTCAACACGGGGCTGATTGCTCTGGTCGCCAATGCGACATTTGCTCTACTGATCGAATGGATTTTGGTCAAACTGAATTACGGGCCTCCTCCCCTTGGAATTAGGAACTCGTGTGACGTATGCGGCGAAGCATGAGGGATTCGAGGAATGTTCATGTGTGGGCCATCAACAAAACGCGCATGCCAGCCGTTCAGGGATAGGAGGAGGGCTGCGATTGTGACCGCACGGCCCGGCAGCCGACGGCTCAGTAGTCAGGTGGAAAGGACAGAAGGCGATTGAAGAGCCATACGAAACTGAGATAGTCTCCGATGAGTGAATTATCTACTATGGATAGGCAAGGAGTTTTAGCAGAAGAGCTATGGACCAACAACTTGATTACGCCATCTTGCAAACGATTCAGTCGAACCGCCAACCGATTGGTTCATGGAGCATCTACTATCTTCTGCGTGAGCGGGGATTCGACGTCAGTGCTCCTACTATTGGAAGGCGACTCCGGGACTTGGAGCGAATGAAACTGCTTGGCAAGAGTACCGTGGACGGTAGAGTCATTACGCCCCTAGGTGAAAGATCACTCGAAAAGGTAGCGCGTGATAGACAGAATCGAGCCCACGCGAATAAGTTGCTAAAGGTGCTCGGCGGGAAGACCCAGAAAGATGTCATTGACCAGCTGATCGTTCGGCGGATCATCGAAGCGGAAAGCGCTAGTTTCGCAGCGGTGCGCGCCTCCAATGCCTTGATCGCGAAGTTGGAGTCGATCGTCCAGAAGCAAAAGGATTCGATCAAGCGGGGAGAAATGGGAGTGAGAGAGGACGTTAGTTTTCATGAAACGCTGGCCAAGGCATCCGGCAACAAGGTCATTTTCCTCACTGTACATCTCCTTCGCTCGCAGGAATGGATGAATTATGTGGTCACAGCTATTCGCGCCAAAGTGGGTACTTCCCTCGTCGTGGATCATGAAAACATCGTGTCAGCTCTGAAGGCTCGCGACGCGTCATTGGCGCGACAGGCTATGGAGCGGCATATAGACCAACTCTTGGAAGATGTCGAGCGCCACTGGAAACTATTTCGTAAGGCTACTCGGCCATGAGGAGATCTAGGGTTCTTGTCGGATCGCTCAGAGGTTGTGTGTGCCCGATACTTCTTCCGATGAAATATGGCGCATGCCGAATTTGATTGTGATGGCATTGTCAAATTCCTAGCCTCTTAGTCGTGAATGGCTTTTTAACTCGCACAAGAGCGGCCAAGCGTCTGGATTGAATGCAGATATCCCGTCTCTGCTCTCACATTGTGAGAGTTGAAGACTACGCCGGGGTTCTCTTTGAACGTTGCGCTTCGCCGGAATGTTTCGCAAGAGTGGGACTTCAGAGCACATCAAATGAAATCCGCGGAAGATGCAAGATGCCAAATCCTGCCCTTAAAGCGCTGAGCCACCGCAACTATCGGCTTTTTTTCTTCGGCCAAAGCATCTCTCTGATCGGCACCTGGATGACGCGGCTTGCTACGAGTTGGCTCGTTTACAGACTGACGGGTTCAGCTCTCTTGCTCGGGCTTGTCGCTTTTGCTAGCCAGATGCCAACGTTCCTGTTTGCCCCCATTGGGGGCATATGGGCCGATCGGCTTGACCGACGGCGTGTGTTGATTCTGACCTGAATTTCGTAGTTATCCTGCGCGTGCACGGATGGAGCAAGAAAGAAGAGCGGGCCACAAAAAAAAGGATCACCGAGCTCAGTAGCGTAATCGAATTGCAGTGAGTAGCCGATGGTACCATGCCATCAGTTTCCTGTTCTCCGGGCGGGCGATCAGGGGGATTCCGCGGTGCCGAGTTGCACCGATTTCAGACTCGGTCGGCATTTCGGCGAGGCGCAAGCCTTCAAGGCCCATTCGTTGCCACTGTTTCGTTGCCATTTCGCACAAAACTTCGTCCGTGCGCTTCACAACCGAACCACAACAAGATTGCAAGCGTAAAGATCGTCACGATTTCGAAACTTGCGATCGCCCATGCATATCCGATCCGCACCTGCAAGGCGTACTCCAACGAATTCGTCGGCGACGCGAACAATATCCCCAATTGATAGGCCAGCCCGGGCATCAGCCCGCGCGCCGCGTCAGCGGAGAGCTCATTCAAATGTGCAGGGATAACCCCCCACGCACCTGATACCCCGGCTTGCATAAAGAAGGCACCTGCGATGAGTATCGGGAGTTTGCTGCCAAACGCCCACATCGGGATAAACACGAGCGACATACCCAGCGCGGTAATCATGCTCTTCCGGCGTCCCGCTACTTGAGAAAAGTGTCCAAACGCAATTGCGCCGCCGACTGCCCCCACGTTGTAAACGATGGCTACATTTGCGCGCGCCGCGGCGGACACCCGATGTATCTCCTGCAGAAAATCTGGATACAAGTCTTGGGTCCCGTGGGAGAGAAACATCATGAAGGTCATCAGGACAATAAGGTATGCGAACCGTTTCCATTCCGCAGCGACGACGCGTAGAACTTCTCCCGTACTAGCAGCTCGGTGCTCTTTCCAAGCCTCGGATTCTGGCACTTTCGTCCGTATATAGAGCGCAAGGAGCGCCGGCACCGCTGCCGCCCAAAACATCGCCCTCCAACCCCAGACTGGCAGCAGAAATCGCGCGGCAACCGCCGCAAGCAAATATCCAATCGAATAGCCGCTCTGTAGAATCCCACTAAGAATCCCGCGCCATCGTGGTGGCGCCGCTTCCATGGCGAGCGAAGCGCCCACACCCCACTCGCCGCCCATGCCGATTCCGAACAACGCGCGCATCACCAAGAAAAACGTGAAGTTCGGTGAGAAACCGCAGAGTACCTCAACCAGAGAGAAATAGAGGACGTTCACCATCAGAGGAATGCGCCGACCGTAGCGATCTGCCAACAAACCAAACAACACGGCGCCCAGCGGGCGCATGGCGAGCGTGGCCATCAATGTGCGCACAATGTCTTTTTTAGGAACGCCAAATTGATGCGCGAGAGTATCGATTAAAAAGACGACGACAAAGAAATCGAAAGCGTCGAGCGTCCAACCGAGAAAGCCGGCCATCACCGCATGATGTGCAGCAGCCTTTTTCCCAGTTTTATGCGTAACGTTCGGCACGCTACTCCATTATTCTCTGCTAGCTGTGGAAGTCTTGACGGAAGTCCGTAACCAGACCGCTACCCAACTAGCTAGACTCGTTTTTGGCAGTGAGGGATAGACCCACCGCGTTGGGCCAGTTTCAGGGTGCTTACGCTAATGGCCCAGGGTTTTTCAAATAGCGATCCACAATGGCATCGGCCGTGCGAATGGTAAGCGTAAGCAATGTCAATGTAGGGCGTGCGGTAGGCGCGTAAGGAATGACCGAGCCTCCCAACACGAAGAGATTTGGGGCCTGCCAGTGTTGCAGATACGGGTTAAGCACAGAACTGTCCGGACTTTTTCCCATAATGGTGCCGCCTCGGAGTTGAGTCACCACGTAAGGGTTTGCATCAAAATGCCCCAGCTCCCGAAAGGGAATGATTTCTTTTGCCCCCATTACGCGTGCTACTTCTATTCCTTTTGCCGTGGCAAACTCGGCCATACGGTGCTCGTTCTCGCCCCAGTCGATCGTCAGTCGGATCAGCGGGTCGCCGTGGACGTCTTTGTAGGTAGGATCCAGATCCATGTAGTTGCTCTTGTAAGCGAAGAACTCGCCATCGTAACGGACATCCTCCATCTGATCGTAGAGATTAACCGCTGCTTTCTTCCATTCCGACCCCCATGTGCCTTTCACTGACCGCGGAACAGGCCCAAACGTTGCAATTGGTTGGTAGCCAGAGTTCAGGGCCCGCAACATGCCGCCGCGCAGAAATGGAAGGTTTGTGTTATCAAGGACGCCACCGTCGAGGTCCCCGACAGAAACCCCGGTAGGGGCGGAGCCAATAAAACGATTCAGTGGCTTCTCCATCCAGACTCTGGCTGCCGCAATCTTGAAATCAGCCGACAGATTGCGTCCAACGTTTCCATCACCGGTCTTGACATTGTAGGGTTCCCCAATTCCTGAAAGGAGCAGCAGCCGCGTATTATTGAGAGTCCAAGTCGCAAGAACCACTACTTCTGCAGGTTGAAAAACCTCCTCGCCCGATGCGTCCGTGTACGTAACTCCTCGGACCCGTCCTTTGCCTGGGGAATGCTCGCGCAAAATCCGACGGATCCAGACCCCAGTGCGAATGGAAATGTTCTTGTGCTTCTTAATTACAGGCAAGAGAAGACTAGTCGGCTGCGCCTTAGCGCCGATCATGCAACCATACATATTGCAGTAGCCGCAATAGGTGCAACCAGGACGCGAGACGCCGTCTGGATTCGTGTAAGCCTCGCTTAGAGTCGCGACCGGAGCAGGGAAAGGATGGTATCCTAGCGACTTTACAGCCTCGCCAAAGAGAGAAGAAAAGTACGGCGTCGTGGTAGGAGGTGTGGGGTATTCTCCACTCCGCCAACCTTCAAAAATGTTTCCGCCCTCGATTAACTTCCCCCGAATATTGCCAGCCTTTCCGGAAATGCCCATCAACGCCTCGGCCCGCGTGTAATACGGCTCCATTTCGTCGTATGTTACGCCCCAATCCTGGATGGAGTGACCCTCCGGCAGCCTTTTCGCCCCATACTTCTCTACCGTCTTCGACAACACTTCAAAGCATTCCGGCATCATGCGGTAGCTAGTCGCACCCCAGTGCTCCCCGGCGCCACCGACTCCCGTGCCGGGAATCAACAAGCCAAGCTCCCGCAAAGGCAGAGCACGCTCGCTCTCAGAGCGGCGTAACGTCGCTGTTTCTTTCGAGCAGTCCTGCACCTTGATGCCGCTGCGTTTGCGAATGGCTCCATCCAACTCATCCATTTCTTTGACGTATTCGTCTGGATTGTGAGCGGGGCCGCGCTCAAGAACGACTACGGAAAGCGGCGTGCGAGAACCCAGTTCCTTTGCCATGAGCAGACCGGTCCATCCGCCGCCAACGATCAACACATCCACCGCTGAAAGGGTCTTCATTTCTGATCCTCACTTGCGGGCACCTTCGTACCCGTAATTTGAAAAAGGCTGCTGGGCTTGGGGCGAAACGATTCGCCGAAATGTTTTGCTACATCATCGCGGTTGCTCATTCGCGGTCCGGGAAACCCGATCATCTGCCAGCCGATCATGTCGATGTTTCCGCCGTGCATGGGATCGCAGAACATTCCTTCAATCGTGTGTCGCCGTAGAAGCGAAAAAAAATGGGTTGATTCTATCTGCTTGAGCCTCTCATCCTGCTCTGCTGGCTTCAATTGATCAAAGCCTTTCAACTTCTGGAGCTCTTCGCGGTAGACCTGACTCGGAGACTCCTTTCCTTGATAACCCAAATCCGGTGCCCCGCTTTCAAACGGGCCTTGAGTGTACCGGTAGCGATCCTGACCATAGGGGCCGGCGAGCTGACGATCAATGTAGATCACAACGCCGGCATCCTTAGCGCCGGGACCGACCTCATCGCTTGGGAAGATGCGTTCGGTGGCCGCTGCAACGATGCGCGCCTCGTTCTCGCTGAAGAAACGCAGAGGAACCCGAACAGGTTTTGTTTCGGCAGAAACTCGAAATACTTTTCCATCAAGCGAATAAATCAACAAGCCGCCGATGGTCGCTGCGGATACGGTTAAAAAGTGTCGACGTTTCATGATGGGCCTAGTATAGGAAATCCTTATGTTCGCTGTCAATGGTAATTTGTAATTGTTCATCACTGATGATCAATTGAATTGCCTCACAATCCTCGGACACTAAAGTCGTTATTTCGCTTGGAGAGTCTCGATGTAATTGACGATGTTACTTATGCGTTGCTGCACAACCGCATCATGATACTTGTCGAGTGATTGGAACAGCGGACCCCACAACGGCATATCCGCAGACCCGTGCACGCCCGGGCCACTCCCGAATTTCAGTACTCCAGCTACGGTGTTCGTTGGGTATTTTCCGTCGTGCTTCTTGGCCAACTGCGTCAAGTCTGCGGGTGGGGCTTTCATCGCACTGGCAGCGGGACCTGCGCCTTTTCCGTCGACACCATGGCAAGGGGCGCAGTACTGCACAAATATTTCTTTCCCGGATGCCGCACTTGTCTGCCTAATCGGAGTCTGCTTGACTGAGGGTGTCTCTTGCGCCTTCTCCCTCCCGAATACTCAGTCCCGCAGCGACAACTAGCGCCCCCAGTAGAACAATGCTCTTCTTCAACATGAAACCCTCCTTTTTTCTTCGAGATAGATTCGTGGTCATCGATCAACATTCTATTCGTCGTGTCCCAGCGGCACCTTGTGTCGCAGAGTTAAAGATTGCGAAGCTCATCCCCTTGCCTTTCTCTTTAATCTCTCGACGACGACGCGCCATTACGAATCTTGATAAAACGAATCGTCCACCCGTGGATACACAAGCTAAAGCGTTTTTACGTAGGCGGTAAGGTCCTTGATTTGCTCAGCGGTGAGGGCGTCCTTAAACGGGGGCATCAGTGTGTCGCCGTTTTCAATCCACGCCTTCAACGATTCGTCCGTGATCTTGTTACTGTTCACCGTGAACGTGCTGCGCCTAGAGATTCCTTTCAATCCAGGCCCAATCTTTTTCACGGGACTGTTTGCGTTGTGGCAAACCGCACATTTCTCACCAAACACGGTCTTGCCACGAATAGCCGAGTTGCCAGAAGTGGTCTTCTTCTCTGATGATTTCGGCAGTGGATTCTGAGCTAGCGATGTTCCTGCCGTTACCAGCACAGCGATTGCAACAACAACTGGAGCGAGCTTCACGATACCTCCTGAAACTGAAATCGAAGTTTCTTTAGGGCCACTCAAACCAGCACGTGACATGTTTTCTCGATCAATTCACACGGAAGATGAGGACCCTTGCGGGATCCCAGCCAAGCATCGGGAGTGCCACAAAGAACTCGTGAAGCTCCGGAACCAGCAGTCCTGTTTTTCCGAGAAGTCCTGTTTCGGCTTTTCCGAGTAAAACGTAATCGTCGGGGGAAAGTTGTTGATACACGTACACATAACCCACCCCGCAGACAGCGTAGAGTCGGCCGGTCTGGGCATCAAATGCCATATAGTCAAGCCAGCCGCCAATGGGAAGCGCCTTGAGTTCTTTCCCGGTTTCCGTATCAATAACCACAATTGATCCGTTCAGGTCCGTTGTGCGACAAGCGACAAACAGTCGATGGTGTGCTCCGTCCACGATGGCGGCAACAACCGTCCCGCCCTTAGTGATTGGCCATGTCGCAACGGTGGTTCGCTTTTGTCGGTCCACAACTACGAGGTTGTTTGCATCTTCATCGGTAATGTAAAGACGAGACCCCGAAGTGTCGATGTCCATATCCTCAAGAAATTTGGACGCAGCCTCTATGTCACCCACGTGTTCGCCAGTGGAAGTATCTACGATGCTGATCAGTGAGTGCTCCATATCCGCACGCTCTCCTCCATTGACGAGGTAGAGATACTTGGAACGTGGGTCGTAACCCATCGAGTCGGTGCCCTTCGCGAGTCCGACAGCTTTAAGAAGATGGTAGTCGCGACCGCTATAGATCTTTAGGCCAGGTTTCGCCAGATCTCCGTCAGAAACATAGAGCTGTTCGAGGTCCTCCCGATACTCGCAAGCGTGTGGATTCCCGATTGGAATATTCTGAACGACTTTCCCAGTCTGAAGATCGATTACCGCCACGACTTTCTGAGCCTGCATAGTGGTGAATAGACGATGCCCTTTTATGTCTATACAGAGATGGTCCGTAAATGCCCCTCGTGGCACATCGGGCAATTCGATCTTCTGAACCAAAGTCAAAGGTTCGAAGATTTGCCCATGCCCAGGAATTGCCCACAGAACAGCGACGACAAGCAGAACAAACATCCTTCTGATCTTTCCCATCTTTCTCACTTCTCCCCTGTGCCTACTGCAATCCCGGATTTCGTCTCCGCGAGATTTTCCGAATGAGTGCCACCAAGCTCGGCCATGAGCTCTATCAGTTCACTCCGGGCTCGGGTAATACAAAGACGGGTTCCTCTCAATGTCCAGTTCCGTCCATATTTCCGCCCATTGCGCCAGGGTGAGGGCCCAGCGTCGCTGCTCCCCCTTCACGTAGTCATCAATGTCGGGAAAGAGTTTGCGGATCATTTGCGCCCGTGTCAGCTCTGGCTTCTTCCTCTGGCCAGCCGGCGGAAGCACAAGCACGATAGCAATGTCCCAGGACGGAGACAGTTCATGAACACTTCGGGTGTAGATTGTCTCACTCACCATCTGCCCATGCTCCAACTGGTACCGCATGATCGGGTAGTGGTATTTCTTGTAGAGCGCCAGCCACTCATCCTGTTGGCCTGGAGGCAGCTTGTAGAAATCCACATACATCTGGGGTTTACTCTCACTTGCACCATTATCGGCCTGAGCAAAAACGCTGACCGAAAAGAGAACAGTCAAGCCAAAAACCGACAACAGAACTCTTAGCATTCGTTCCTCCGTGAATCTGCATGATTTGAAAGAACACTAATCCCCGGTCCTCAATCACTCCTGCCCCTGTTCCGATCCGGATCCCAACTCGGAGATTTGGCCGCCAACGGGTCACGAGTGTTCGCTTGCCTAAGAAAAAAACAAGAACGCACCCTCTGCCCACCAAAACGAACAGCAAGCGAATGCTCGTTCTCTTATTGGATCCGGAATTCCAGAATCTGTGGATCCTGGGTGCCTCCTAGATTCGGAACCCCGACAAAAAAGCGGTGGAGTTCTGAAACCAGGAGACCCGTCTTGGCCATCACAGCTGTCTCAGGCCTTGCAATTAACTTGTACTTATCTGGTGAACTTTCTTGGTACACATAGACGTTGCCTGTGCCGCATGTTGCGTAAAGTCGATCGTTTCGAGGATCAAAGTCCATGTAGTCCGCATTCCCCCCGATAGGTAGAGCAGTGATTTCCTTCCCCGTTTGAGTGTCAATCACCACGATGACCCCGCTCGCGTCGGCGGTGCGACAGCCCACAAACAGACGATGATGCTTCTCGTCGAGCGCCAAGGGGTAATTGTTCTTTCCCAAGGTAAGAGGCCATCTCGCCAGCAGGGTTTGTTTTTCCTTGTCCATCACACCGATTTCGTTCTTATCTTCTATATTGACGTACATCCGTGACCCGGACTCCTCGGCGACGATTTGCTCGAGATGTCCCGACGCAGGGACCCGGATCTCACCTATGCGCTCGCCCTTGGTCGTGTCCACAATAGTTACCGAGGAGTAGTCTAGTTTTGCGCTTGGACCCCCGGTCACGATATAGAGTTCCTTCGTTTTGGGGTCATATCCGCTAGAGTCAGCGCCCACTAGTCCACCCACTGACTTGATAAGATGATAGTCTTTGCCGCTAAAGATTTTTACTTCTCCGGCATCACCCCCATCGGAAACGTAAAACTGATCGAGGTCTTCACGGTAAGTGACCCCATGAGCGTTACCGAACCCTGTTATCTCGCGCAGGAACTTGCCTGATTCAATATCAAAAACCTGCACGCTTCGATGGGCTTGCGGGGTAGCAAATAACCGATGTCCCTTCACGTCCACACCAAAGTGATCAAGGTATGGGCCGAGCGGGACACCTGGCATGTCCATCGTCCGAACCAGAACAAGAGGACCTTTCGTTGGTGATTCACATGTGAGCACGCAGAACAGCAAAGCCGCAACCAGACAGAAACGCCACTTCATAGCCACTCCTCCTTTGCCGTTCACTTAAGTCCACAGTTCTGCTTGAATCCGTGTCCGCGATCAGCCCGAAGTCGAGCAATAAAACCAACGTTAAGTCTTTGCCTCAATCCGGGTTCGGGTAGTAGAGCGAAGGGTTTTTCTCGATGTCGACTTCGACCCATCGTTCGTCCCAGTGTTCCAAGGTCAATGCCCAACGCTTCCTCTCGTCCTTCACATACTCGTCTAAATTGGGATAAAGCTTTCGCATTAGCTGAGCCCTTGTCAGTTCGGACTTTTTTCGCTGCGAGAGAGGTGGAATGACGATCACAATTGCGATGTCCCAGGAAGGCGATAGCTGATGAATAGCTCTCGTGTAAACTGTCTCGCTTGTGATCTGTCCATGTTCGATCTGCCACTTCATCATGGGATAGTGACTCTTCTTGTAGAGAGCTAACCACTCATCTTGGCGGCCCGGTGGCAATTTATAGAAATCCACATGAACCTCGGGCTTTCCCTCTCCCGCACCGTTGTTGGCTTGCGGGAAGGCGGCAGGGGGGCTGAAAATGCCCGCAAACATCGCACACGTCAAGAGAACCAACAGCTTCTTCATAGTCACACCTCCCTACTTAGTCATTCCCCGGCAGGTTGAAAGTGGTCCGGTTACAGTACACCTGCTCAGTTTAATCTCGTCGCAACGGGCATGTCCGCCTAAGCAATCTCACTTCGAGGGATGCGGCACGGACCTCAAGAATGCGTAGATATCGGCCAATTCTCGGTTCGACAGAACCTTCTCTGTATAAGCGGGCATCGAACCCGAAGGTCGTCGAATATATGATGCAAACCCATCGAACGGGGCAAGGGTGGGAGTGAGTGCAGGTCCCGCGCGCGACGCGATTTGGCCTTGACTCCCGTGGCATTCGTAGCAGCCGTCCTTTCTAAAAAGCTGCTTGCCTGTTTCCACATTGCCGGTCGGACTGCCGGAAGACTTGGTCGCGTGGTCGTTCTCCTGCCCGCGTGCACTATTCGCACCTGCAATGAGGGCCAACGCTCCCGTCGCCATAAGGGCGATCATCAGTGGGTGCCAGATACTTCCCGTCACTTTAGCCAAAGTCAAATACAACAGACGTAATTGCGTCTTCTCTAGATTGGTACTGACGATGCTGTCTCCGCGATTTCTTCTCATATTCAGTTCTTAACGCGCCTGCGTTACAACATCCACGAGTGCGGGTTCACCACTCTTTACGACCGCGATGGCCCGTTGAAGTGCCGCGCCGAGATCCTTGGGATCGGCTATAGGGCCCTCCGCGTGGACCCCCATACTCTGAGCTAGTCTCGCAAAATCGATGTTAGGATCTTGAAGGGTAGTGCCGATCTTGGCCCGATCAATTCCACGATCATGCCGGTTGCACATGCGTTGAAGGTACATGAGTTCCTGATGGTAAGCGCGGTTGTTGTGCATCACGATCAAGATCGGAATGCGATGATGCGCAGCCGTCCACAGAATTCCGGGGGCGTACATTAAATCGCCATCGCTTTGAATGCTAACCGTAAGACGCCCGTATTTTCGGTTTGCAAGGGCGGCCCCAATGGTAGCCGGAGCGTTGTAACCGATTCCGTAACCCCCGGACTCACCGATATGTTGATAGTGTTTCTGGAAGTCAAAAATTTGGAGGGGCCACCAGCTCAAATAAGAAGAAATCGACACAAAAGACCAGTCTTCATTCTTGATTTGAGCCCACAACTCAGTACATAGGCGAGCAACACTGACCGGACTATCATCCCAGCCGTAGGTCGCATGATCGCGTATCATCTCTCTGTCTTTTTTGCACACAATAGCCAGTTTTGCTGCTCTATCCTCAAACGCTCTCTTCCGACCGGCAGTGATCCTTCGCTTGATTTCCTCAATCAGCGAAGGCAAAGTCGCCTGAGCGTCGGCTGCGATGTCCAAGCTAAGTTCGGTGTACCGTTGAAAATCCTGGTAGTTAGATTTCAGGTAGAGATCGTCGGAATTGATGCTAATTAATTTTGCATCCGCCTTCGCGGCGCGTTTCCACGTCCCCCCTGGCTGATCCCGGAATGTGTTCACTGTATCCCAGAAGTCGGTGACTTCGAGACCCAAGATTACGTCCGCATCGGCAATAACTTGCCGACCGTGACGGCCAGGTTGTGCGCTAATGGACTGGGTCAACGGATGTCGATTGGGGAAATTCATTCGCAGGGCTTTGTCGATCACGGGAGCTTGTAGCAACTCGGCGAGCTCGACGAGTCTATCTACACCTGCTTGGTCCCGGGCAGCTCGGCCTAGTACGATTACTGGATTCTCGGCCTCGACGAGCAGGCGTGCGGCTTCGGCTACAGCCCCCGATTCGCCTTGAGGAGGAGCGGGCAGCGTCAGCTTTGGAATGTGAAGATCGGTTCCGGCCGGAATCGCGTTCTCGGCCAATTCTTGATCCGCTACCAGTATCACTGGTTCCATCGGGGGTGTCAGGGCAACCTTATAGGCGCGGACGGCAGACTCGGCAAAATGTGGCAACGATGCAGGGAGGTCGTCCCACTTTACGAAATCACGAACCATCGACACCGCATCTTGCACGGAATGGTCCCAATCGCCGTAAGAGTGCCGTCTCGTGGCGTCAGTCGTGTTGCCAAGGACCATGTAAACTGGAACGCGGTCGCACCACGCATTGTAGATTGCCATTGAGGCATGTTGTAATCCCACAGTGCCGTGCGCACATACAAGCAGGGGCTTGCCCTCAATCTTGTAATAGCCATGGGCCATCGCCACAGATGACTCTTCGTGGCAGCAGGTAATAAATTCGGGATTTTTGTTTCCCCCGTAGTTAATTAGAGATTCATGCAAGCTTCGAAAGCTCGTTCCTGGATTCGCACATAGGTAGTCGAAGCCCAACGTCTTTAATACGTCAACCATAAAGTCAGACCCCGGGCGTCCTCCTTCGGACAACACCTGGACATCGGTTGGCTGACCGATTTCCGCGGCCTCGGACATCGGCGGTACGATGGTTGCAGAGAGATTCTCCGGCGAGCCAGCGTGGCATTTTCCAACAGGAGCAGCAAGGGCTGCTGCGCCCACGACCGCACTCTTCAAAAAGTCACGCCGGTCAACGGAATATTGCTTGCGTTTTCCCATGGTCTCTACTCGCCGGTCCTTTTATTTATGGTCGCTTTCATTCGATAGTGGAGACTTCCATCTCCACATCAGAGTTCCAAGCTTCTCGGGGTCACGAATTTGCATCGGTCAAATGTGCATCAAATACTGCGGAAGACGCATCTCATTTCTCACCAAATCACTTTCAGTCCCAGCTGGATCTGCCGAGAGGTTGTCGTCGTCGCATCGATGATGCCCGCTCCAGGTGTTTGTGTGCCATTTTGATTTAGGACAGTGCTGTTGTCGAGCGGTGACTGAAAGTTAGCGCGGTTGAAGATGTTGAAGAATTCGGCTCTGAATTGAACGTCGAAGGATTCGGAAATCTTCTTAATGTAGCTGTCCTTGGTTAGAGAGAAATCCCAATTAACGAGCCCAGGCCCGTAGATCGTGTTTCGTCCGTTCTTGCCAAAAAGATTCATGCACGTATTCGGAATCACCGCTGCAACGCTCGGCGCCGCAGGTTGACATACAGCGGCGAACGAAGCGGGAGCGATTGGGGGAGTGAAGCAGTTCAGCTTGAGATAATTATTGGGATTCCCGGGATTAATAGGATTGGCACAGCCCGGCGATGCGGCCCTGTCTGGAAAATTGTTTGGCCCACTGCTGAGCTGACCGAGCGAATCACCTCCGATGTACACCGAGAAGGGTGTACCGCTGCTCACAGTAGTTACTCCGCCGAGCGACCAGCCACCCAAGACCATCTCGCCAAAAGCGCCGCCGAACCCTCGCTTGGGAAGCTGCCATAAATAGTTCCCAACGAAGCTATTTCGCACGTCGAAATCACAAGCGCCGTCACGGTTATCCCGGTTGAAGAACATGGGGTTCTGAACACTATTGTTAAAGGAACCTGTCGATGGGCCTAATGTTCCAGTGTCGTTACATTTGCTGTGAGCGAATGACCCTTGCGCCTGGAAGCCATGGCTGAACTTCTTCACCAAACCTGCCACAAGCCCCTCGTATGAGCCAGCGACATCCGCAGTGAGGCCGACGGCCGAGCCAACTAAAGAGTTAACCCTTGTCCCGCTGCCTACTGGGTAGGGCCACAGATAGCCTGCTGACGTCAGGGTCGGAAGCACCATATTTTGGTCGTCCGTTTTTTGATATCCATGGACAGAGTGTGAGCCAACGTAACTAACGGTGGCCGTCAGACTCGGTACAATCTGCTGCTGAACGTTTAGATTCCAATTCATAGCGTAACTGCGTTTCGGATTTTGGTCCGTCCATAAAACAGCAGCATGCTGGATATCAAACGGGACTAGGCTTGCTGCCCCGGTTGGAAAAGAGCCTGCGGGTAGGCCGCCGGCAACGACGAATAAGCTAAATGGATAAGATGCCGCGTTCGGAACTGTCCACGTCCACGGAAGAGGAAGGTTATTATAGATGCCAAAGCCACCCCGCACAGCTGTTGTTCCCTTCTTGAGCGGATCCCAAGAGAAGCCCACGCGAGGCGCAAAGTCAGTCAGGGTAGCGTTCGATGCCCATAGCGTATTTACAGGAACGACAGGACCGCCATAGATATCCTTTATCACTTGGAACCTGTTATGTTCATCCTTTGGTAGAGTTGTCGGCTCGTAGCGCAAACCGAAGTTTAGAGTCAGATTCGACATCACACGCCAATCGTCCTGAGCGTAGGCGCCAAACAAGTTCTGACGACCCCCTACTTCTTCCAGTTGACTAAGGTCGAGTAACGTGACGTATGTGGGTTCATTCTGCAGAAATCCCTGCAGTGAGGGGAAACCGAAACCGCCATTCTGCCTGATGACAATCTCAATATTGCTCCGCATGTTTTCGTATGCAAACCCAAACTTCAGAGAGTGTTTCCCTTTCGTGAGAAACAAATCATCGTACGCTTGGATTGAGTTCATTACTTGGGCACTGATCGGCAATGCGCCAAAAGATCCCTGCATGGCAGTTAGACCAGGAACCTGCAGAATAGGAGCGTACTTACCGGGAAGAGCGGCTAGACTCACATCTTTGGCCAGGGGGTCGAGCGCTGTCACAGGCGAGCTGAGGAGCTCTTGGGGTCGGTTATAACCCATGCGGAAACTGTTCACCAGAGAGGGGCTGATGACGTGACTCCATTCGAATGTGAATAACTGCCGTTGGCTTAAGTTACTGGTGGTACTCAGGAGCAGTGCGTCCGGCTGAGTCTGCGTTGATTTGTCGTAAGTATAGCTGCCAGACAGACTGTCCTTCGTTGAAAACTGCTGGTCAATTCTCACGGTAAAGTAGTTCTCCACCGTTGGGGACGATGCTGTAGTGTTAAAAAAACCGAGATCGCCATTGCCTGACGGAACGAGCCCCGCATTTAGCGATGGCCAGAGATTCAGAAACGGCGCGACGAGTGGGTCCACTGTGATGGTGCTAGGCGTGCATGAACTCCCCGACGGAACAGAACAAAGGTTACCCGCGCGCGCCGCTGCAGAAGGCACAGTATTGTGGAACGTCAGGCCCAAATCCTGACGTATCCCCTCGTAGTTGACAAAGAGGAAGGTTTTTCCCTTCTTGATGGGACCTCCTCCTGCTGCCCCGAACTGATTACGGTGAAAGGGCGCAATCTGCGGCGGATCAAAGAAATTTCGAGCGTCAAGTTTGTCGTCACGTAAAAACCAATACGCCGTTCCGTGGAACTCGTTGGTCCCAGATCTCGTGATTGCATTGATTACCGCGCCCGCAGTTCGTCCATATTCTGCTGGATAGTTCGTGCTCTGCACCGAAAATTCCTCAATTCCGTCCACTCCCAACTGACCTCCCAAGACGCTGCCCGGCGCCCCGTTCGTGTAGTCGTTCGCGCTGATTCCATTGATACGATAGTTATTCATGTATGGGCTGTGCCCCACGTCGGACAACATATTCCCAAATCCACGGTTGCCTCTCCCCCCGATTGTGTTTGAAGAGGTCTGGGTATTGACTTGGACGATGCCCGGCTGCAGCATCGCAAGCTGAGCCCAATCGCGACCATTTAGAGGGAGTTCTCGCATCGTCTCTGAGCTAACTTCGGCACTCAGCATTGAAGTAACGAGATCTACCGACGGCGCTTCGCCCTGAACCTCGATTGTTTGCTCGTTCCCGCCAACCTTTAAAGAGATGTCCAAAAGTTGTGTCTGCCCGACAGTTAGCGCGATCCCTGTCTGCACCTTGGTGGAAAACCCAGGGGCTGAGGCTGTGACTTCATAGTTTCCGGCCGGCAGGTTCGGGGCCGAGAAGAAACCGGCGGTATCCGAGTTCACCTCACGGGCGATTCCTGTTGCCAAGTTCTTCACAACAACTGTGGCGTTGACAACCACCGCGCCCGCAGAGTCCGTTATCGTGCCCGATAATGTCGCTCCCGCTACCTGCGCACGGACCGGAACAGGAACGAAAGCGACTAACAGGATTGTCACGACAGCGGCGAGACCTAGATCCCATACGTTCATCGTTTGTCTTGAGTTCATCATTTGAATCACCCCTTCTTTTGAGACTACGTCTCCCCCCCACAGCAAATGCGATCAGATACCAGGCAAATCCTCCAAGTGCACGAACCGTACCGCAGTTACAAAATAATTGTCAAGCATAAATTTTGAATTGTTCATCGTTGATGATCAACTACTACTATGCATTCCGTACCTACCTCGTCCCAAAGGAAATCCAAACTCGATGTTGGGCATGTGCCACTGAAAAGCATGGGGGAATCCACCATTAGTCTGTGCTTCAATCGGAGTTTTTCGAGATGGATGGGGGAGTCTCCACTTGGGAGACGTAAGATATCTTTATGTTCGCGGGATAGATCTAAGACGGTTTTGTATCGTTTTGGCGGGACTGCTAGCAGTAGGTGTGCGCCTACAACTTTTGGACTTGAGCATCTTTCTCGATTTGCCGGACGTGAGAAACGATGCAGTTCGATGACTCGTGCAAATGCCGTTCGAGAGCCCCGATGGCCTTCTCCACATCTCGATGGCAGCAGGCATCGAGCATTTCCTTGTGTTGATGCTGTGACTGCTCCTTCAACCGAAGCGCAATAAATGCCACATGCTGATAGCGGAGCGTGTTGATGTTCAGGCCCCTGATCATGCTTAGCAGCCGTGGCAGACCGCATGGCGAGTACAGGTTTTCGTGAAACTCCCAATTCAATTCCCCCATGTGCGTGGGGTTGGGATCTGAATCTGTGCGCTCCAGCACTACCTCGGCTCTGCGAATATCCTCGTCGGTCATCTTCGGAACGGCGAGCCGCAAAGCAGTGCTTTCGAGAGAGACGCGAATCAGGAATACTTCCTGCACATCGTCCGCTGTCAACACCGCCACCGCAGATCCGCGATGAGGATACGAAACTATGAGTCCTTCTGCTTCGAGCTGACGCAGCGCTTCCCGAACGGGCACTCGGCTCAGTCCAAACTGTTTCGCAAGCTCTTCCTGTCCGAGAGATTGTCCCGGCGCTAGCTGCCCCCGAAGAATCGCCAAGCGAATAGCATCCGCGACCAGCCCTGGTGTGGAGCGTTGCTGCTGAAGCACATTTAAAGCCAGCTTGGCTATATCTATTGTTTCCATGGCTACAAGTATAACGCATTCGTTTCTTTGCCTCTCCCAGAAAAAACCCAAATTACTCCAAAGAGAATTCCAAATTAAATTGTGGATAGGAAAATACACGGATTCATATATACATGTCAAGAAGTTTTTCTAGATTGTTGTTGACCTCGACTCTGGCAATTCAGCCTCTCGTGCACTCTCGAATGAAGTTGAGTCTCAGTCTTGGACAGTTTATCGGCCAAGCGGACGGAGAATATATCAGGATCTACGACAATTCTAGTTGCAATGGATTTATGTATCCATGTATTATTTGAACCATTGCGACAGTTCATGCATGTTTTGCTTAGGATTCTGGATACGTCTATGGCTAACGCTGCCCACAACATCCTTCCGGCGGATGAGGCATACGCGGATTTCATCGCTCGGTTCCCAAGCTACGTCCAAACAGTCCTACTGGACAATCTGCGCGCGACGGAGTACCGCAGGCTTGACGAGCAGCATCAGGTGTACCTCGACTACACCGGTGCCTCGCTTTATGCCGAATCGCAAATCCAGAAGCACTTCGAAATGTTGCATTCGGGCGTGTATGGCAATCCCCACTCTGCTAACCCTTCCTCGGTAGCTATGACGGAGCACGTCGAAAGGACACGCCGTTATGTGCTGAATTATTTCAACGCTCGTGCAGATGATTACATCCTCATCTTTACTCAAAATGCTTCCGGTGCACTCAAACTGGTTGGTGAGTCATTCCCGTTTGCACCAGGTAGCCGCTATCTACTTACCTTCGACAACCACAACTCCGTTAACGGAATCCGGGAATTCGCGCGAGCCAAAGGCGCCACCGTTGCGTACGTGCCACTGGTGACGCCCGAGCTGCACTTGAACGCGGCTCGTCTGTCTGCCTTGCTGGACCAGGCTGATACGGCACACCACAATTTGTTCGCTTATCCGGCACAGTCCAATTTCTCCGGTATCAAGCACCCACTCGCCCTCGTAGCCACAGCCCAGACCAAAGGCTGGGACGTGCTGCTCGACGCGGCAGCCTTTGTGCCCACAAACCGTCTCGACCTGACCGCCGTGCGCCCAGACTTCGTTACCGTTTCCTTTTACAAGATGTTCGGCTTTCCGACGGGAGTCGGTGCTCTGCTCATTCGCCGTTCGATTTTCGCGAAGCTGAAACGCCCCTGGTTCGCTGGGGGGACCATAAACTTCGCGTCGGTTCAAGGGCAGGCGCACGTCTTGTCCCCAAACGAAGCTGCTTTCGAGGACGGGACTCTGAATTACCTCTCTATCCCCGCCGTAGAATTTGGTCTGCACCACCTGCAGGTGATCGGCCTCGAAGTGATCGCCGAACGTGTCCGCTGCCTGACGGGATGGGTCCTAGATGAATTGCTGGCTTTGCGGCACAGCAACGGTCGCGCCATGGTCCGCATCTATGGCCCGACGACGTCGGACAACCGCGGCGGAACTGTGACCTTCAATCTCTATGATCCGCAGGGACGACTGCTGGATTACCGGCGGGTCGAAGAAATGGCAGGTAAAGAAAACATCTCGCTGCGCACTGGGTGCTTCTGCAATCCTGGCGCGGGAGAGATGGCTGAAGGATTGTCTGAAGAAGATATGCAGGCCGGAGCCGCCATGGGACCAGACATCAATCTGCTCAGTTTCGTGCGATTGATGCAGGACCGAGGCAATAAGAGCGCTGGCTCTATTCGCGCGTCTATGGGCATAGCCACGAACTTCCCCGACATCTGGCGTTTCCTACGTTTCATCGCAGGCTTCCGTGACCAAACACAACTTACGATTGGAGACGTGACCTTCGACATCGAGTCCTGCCGGATGATTCGTGATGGAAATTGACAAAACAGGGTTTTTCAAATTGCGTGTCCCGCGCAAAGCCTTTAGCTGCGAGAAAGCGGGGCGCAATTCCAAGTAGTGATGACCCCTCCTCCAGCGCCTGTTGCACCGGAGAAGAGACTATGCATATGTGCTGGGCCAGATGGAATGTACCGTTGGTTGGTCTTGGTAGGGGTGATTACTTTGGAGCGGTTCGTCTGAAACCGAAACGGCTCGACGTTTTTCTTGGCTACCAACTCATGACCCAACCACAAAGACGGATGTCCTTGAGACCTCCCCACATTTCTCCCAGCGCTCGGGGTAAGGGAGTACCTCAAAAATAGCAAAGCGCAGATATGCCTTGTGATTATTTCGAACCTACAAAGTATGCCGCCTTGTGCGAATTCCTCATACTTTGGCAGTCCCCGCCGTCTTCTAAGTCGCTGTAAAATCTAACCCGGCAAGATTGGCAGATGCGCGTTTCTCCTCGTGAATATTTCCAATGCACAGTCCAACCCACAGAGCGTGGTGTCTTGCACCATTTCCGCGTATTTTGGCAGTCCCCGCGGTCTCGTAAGTTTTGTAAAGCCCAATGTTGCCACCTTGACAGTATGCGTCAGAGGAACACACCCTTTTCCGAGAAGGAATTGTGGTGAAGTGGAGGGCTCCTGCTCTGCTTTGGCTTGCTCCTGCTCCGCCTTAGCCTGCTGCGCAAGTTGGGCTTGAATCTCGGGGGCGACTTGCCACCCGTCTTTGTAGTAGTTGAAAATCTCTGTTAGTTGCCCATTCGTGCGAATTGCTCCCCAATCTCTGTTAGGTTCGCCCTGTATGCCCCATTGATAGCGGGCGTCATCATGGTCGCCAGAGCCGCATGGCCTTGCGGAGACAAGAAAGTCTAGCTCGGTCGCACACTTCTCGCCACGATAGACAGAAAAATAGCCTTGCCCTTTTCGCTGTTCAGCGTCGGCCTGCGTCAGCCCAATGTCTTTGAACTTGTGTGATCTGACGTTCTCGCGGAAGAACCACAGCAGACTCTTCAACTGCTCGTCCGACGTGTTTATAGGAACGACGATAGCAGTGTGACCATCGACCCTGAATTTGTAGATTCTGAAGCTCGGCGGCGGTACGGTCGGACGCACGACTTGCGGCTGCGCTGTGACGTTTTGCTGGGTTGTTGAAGTCGAACTGTCCGACGCTGATCTGCCAATCACGCCCGCGATGATAGCCAAGACTATTCCTCCCATGATCAGCCAACGATCTTGGACTGTGGTCGCTTTCGGGGCTGGGCGTCCTGCCGCGAGACTTGGGCTGCGGTCGTCGTCGAAACGGGCGGGGATGGAACTGGTGTCTGCGGCTTACCGCATGACTGGCAAAACTTGGCGTGCTGACCGAGAACGGCACCGCAATTCTGGCAGTACATTAGTGGTTCGCTCCAGAAGTCGCTTTTGCCTTGCTGCCTTGTAGATTCTGCTGGACAAGGCCGAAAAAATTGTCTGCCGCTGCATCCATCGCAGAGAAGCTGGAGGTAGGCATTCCAGCGAGGTCGGCCAGCTTTGCGTCCCGCTCTTGGTGGATTTCCTCCACCTCGGCCTCGTATTCACGGTTCAAGATTTCTTTCTGCTTGCTGATATAGGTTTGGAGGTCGATGCTGTGATCATCTTCGTACTGAGTTTTGTATGAGTCCTTTTCTTCCTCCAGTGCGGACTGCTTACGTTTCAATTGGCTTTGTAATTGCTGCTCTCTAAGCTGATAACTGGCGGATGGCACGTAGGGAATTGATCCCCGATCCTTGTGAAAAAACACTTCCAAATTTCGAAGTGCCTTCTGGCACCGGCTCGACACTGATTTCCTCAATCACACGAAGCGTGACGCCCGGCAATGAAATAGCAGATTGAAAGCTCTTAATCTCCTCACCGGAATCGGTAAGATTCTTTAGACCCTCATCCTGAGGAATGAGAATACGGTGCCCCGCTGCGGCTTTCTTGGCGGCTTTGAAGACCTCGTCCACCGGGGCATCGAATGTTTTGTTCTTTGGGTTGGCGACTGCGACTTCTGATAGCAGCAGAAGAAACAATAGGCTGCGTATCCCACAACAACGGTGCAATGTCATTGCCGCTCCTTCTGTTCTGGAGATGTCTCAGTACGGAAGACTTCCGGGGGAAGGAACTTTAATTCTCCATCCTCACATTGCAAAAAGCAAACGCGAATCGAGAGGTAGCCTTTCGACTATGAAACAGCGCTGCGCGCCTCAAGCGCGGGTCAGCACTAGCAACAGACAGCAAGACCCAGAGATGCTGTTGCGAGAGCTGAGACAGTTCGCCCGCTGATTTCAATGTGGCGCACTACCCCTTCTTTGCTGCCCTGATTTTTGCCCACCGTGCCCGCTGTGCCGCTGCGATTCTTTTCCTGCCTGCCGCCGATATTTTGCGTGTCGGTCGTGGCATGCTCTTTCGTGCTGCTTTCTGCCCCCTTGTAGGTGTTGTAGGTGTACCCTCCAACAACCGGACTACCTGACTCAATCTCGCAATCTCTTCCTTTACTTCTTGAATGATGTTCTCGATAGGCCTCAAATTCTCTTCTCCTGTTCGCAATTAGCGAAGGCAAAGAATAACGCGTCACGCCAGCCAGTTAGCGCAATACCTAAAATCGGCGCGTAGCTGGGACTGCCGTTTTCAAGCTGACAACTCAGGCGGACAGCCACAAGTCCATTTGCTTTGGTGGCAGACGCTGGAGCGCATATTTGCGGAGGAAGGACCGGGCGAACTCGTTTGCCAATCGTGAATCGTCGTCGGCCCTCATAATCACACACGTTTGGAAACACAATGAGGTATCGGAAAGCGGCTTTACCACTACACCTTCAGCGGGAAAGCCAAGGGCCGTAGGTTTGGTGAGGATGGCCACGCCAACGTGCTCAGATACCAAGTGAACCGCCTGTTGAGCCGTAATAATGTCGTGCGCGTGTTTCGGAGCGATTCCCTCACGTCGCGCGGCGTCCATGATTGCGCCATGAATGCCGGGGTGAACTCGTCGCGCCAACAGAATCCATTCATCGTTTGCCAGATCTTGGAGCGCGATGCGTTCCTTTTGGGCAGCCGCGTGGGTCTGCGGGAGAACCGCGTAGAGCGGCGTCAGAGCAAATGGCACGGACGTGATCTGAGCGTTCTCCGGCGGCGCCGTCACCAGCGCCAAATTCAGTTCGCCTGCCATGACACTACGGACCAACTCGATTGAGAACTGACTGATCAGTCGAATGCGGAGCTTGGGGTAAAGGGGGAGACGAATTGCAAGAAGGGCCGACACCCAGGCTTGATCGGCGTGGGGCGAGTGTCCAATTATCAAATCGTTGTCTCCTCCATCATGAGCGACACGAGCAAGATGAATGGCCCGCTCCATATGCAACAGCGAAGAGCGGGCTTCTTCGACGAAGACCCGGCCTGCGTCGGTGAGCTCCACACGGACAACCCGCCGATTATCGCGAGTGAACAACTGAAATCTATGCTGTTCTTTGATCTCAGTGATCTGCCTGCTGAGCGCAGATTGGGTGATATGCAATAGGTCGGCGGCCCGAGTAAAGTTCAATTCCTCGGCCAAAGCAATGACTGCGCGAAGGTAACGCACTTCGATGTAAGGGAACACTGCTCCATACCCCTTTCACCAAACGGCAGAAATCGGTAATTGCCCTACATCTAGTGAAGGAACCGGCAGGGGAGAAAAACTATCAAAAAGATTGTTTTATTTCTGGGCGGCGCTGGCCAGACCCGGTGGGCCGCAATTCCGCCGGCGTGACAGTATGGGCTCCGGTCGGGGCGAGAGGTGCACCCGGCCTTGACATCGGTTCATGTCAGATGTCAAGCTCTTGGCACTTTCTGGCCTAGCAGTAATCATTTCGTTCAACAAAGCAACCTCGTAGCTCCCTTCTTTGCTCCCAATCGGCAAATCAAGAACCAGGTGCTTAGCGGTTCGAGGAATCTCCAAAGGTGCCTGGCCAGTCTCAGATGGGTTTTGCCCGCGAGCCACTGACCGGTCGCGAAGGTCCAATACAGCAACATCGGGTGCGTGCGGCATTAGATAAGGCGCGATCTCTTTGCGCAAGTCCTGGCTCACGTAGTGCCCAAGGACCGCATCCTGAGCCAGCGTCTCAGCGTCAGTTCGTGCTAGCCATGAACTACTCATGTACATGACGGCGTTGTTGAACACTGCCACTTTGCCCAGTGTCAAGCTGGCATTCCATTCCGCGATCTGCTTGATAAGAGCGATGGGGACCTGGGTGTTGCCCGCGCTTAAGAAAATACCGCTGTCCCGTCTTGTAGAGATGAGCGGCCTATCCCGTAGGACACTAATCGATTTGCGCGCAGGACGTAGCAGACCACATAGACCAAACTTGAAATTACTCGTAGCCGTCTTACGGCAACTTGGACTCCTCTGACGATTTTTTGGCAGCACGGCTTTACGGGTGAAATCGCTTTAGCGCGGCCGATCCTCGTGTATCTGAAGACCAGGGACAAAGGCTGGATTTACGACATAAACCAAACCCTGCGACTCAAGCTTTTGGATAATTCCCATTAGTATTTGCATCTCATAATTTACAGTGTAAATATACGTGACAGTCCCGTCAGTACGTCTTACGCCAAGGACACCGTACCAGAGAAGTATGCTCACGATATTCTCTGTCATGGTGGACGGAATACCGCCCCGCTCTAACAATGCGTGCACGCTTCGGGCAGGTAATGTTTGCGGCTCGTCAATAAACGCATACAAAACATTCTCTGCTGCTGGTAAAACGTCGCGAATCTCATACCCGATCTCTTTAACTAAGTCACTCGAAAATGCCTGAACCCCCTTCCTGATGTCATCAGGTTCCATCTTGGGATGCCCAAGATTAACGGCAAATCCGCGACAATGATTTGCAAGGTCAATTAGTGCTCTAGGTCTCATCAAACTGCGGTCTATCAAATATTGTGACGACTCTTCACCAGCTATGTGGCTGACGCAAATGCGCTGCCAAAGATCATTGAAGGGTCGCTCTGGCAAGTCACTGTAAAGAAGACGACGACGAATGACCTCTCGCAAGAGATCGGGATCTGACCAATCGAGCGCTACGCGGCCTTCTTTTCCGCGATCCGGAGTTTCGCTAACCAATAATTCATAAACGTCATTCCGTAGAAATGCCAACGTAAAACACCTGACCTCGCGCCGCTGAAGTTGGCGTTCCAGTTTTCGCGTAGCCTCAAGGAGCGCGCGCAGAATCGCGACGTCAGTCGCAGTCAAGCCATGGGTCGGCCACCCTTTATCGAGATTGTCAAACAGAAGGAACAACATGTTCTTAAGTCTTAGATAGTCAACAATCTGTTCGCGCAGCTTATTCACGTCATGTTGGTATAAGAGTTCAGTGATCTCTTGTTGTGTCAGCGTACGATTGAATTCGTCACCATACTTTGCTTGATAGTCGTCGGTGATATGCTGCAACAGGCCCGAAAGGCGTTCGGAGAAGTCTCCTTCGGTTACATACTCGTCAGAATCGTAAAGGGACGCTAGATGCCGGTAAGGTTCTAACAGGCGGCGATCACGGGTGTGCATCGTACGATCCTTCTGAAGAAGCTTGTGGCATATTTCCAGTAGCAGAAGGTATTCCCAAAAAGCTGTCACCGTATGCTCAAGGGCACCTGGTCCTAGATATTTCAAGACCATTTCCTTAAACTTGAGCAACTGATACCCGTCTGGACGAAGATCGACAACAATATTTTGGGTGTTTTGCCGTGTCCGATCTCTAACCTGCGCGAATATTGCCGTCTTGCCAGAACCTTTCCGCCCCACCACGAGTCGAACTTCACCACGTAATGCGCGCTGGAATTGATCGGTATCCAAATAGTAGCCCGACAGCTCGCGAAATTCGTTCTCGGCTGCTGATGCGCCAAAACTAAGCCTTTCGAGAAGACTCTGTTCCTTGTCGATGGCAAAGTAACGCGTCTCCTGCATAGCCTCCATGACCTTGGGAGCAAAATCCGCAATTGCATCGTCGATCTGGGAAGGGTGCATGAAGACGGTAACCAAATCGCGGTAGTCCACCGGAACCGGTTCCTCGCCATCCTGCAAAAGTAGCAATACTTTTTCAAAACCCTCTGCTAATCCCGCTAGAAATGCAACTCGTATATTGTGAATAGAGGCATCTGAAATATGTTCCGGCAGGAGGTGGAGGAGAACTCCAAAAGACTGAGCAATCTGCTCGAAGCCCTCGCTTCCTGAGAGTCGAGGAGATTCTTGCGGGTCAAAACTCCTGAAGAATAGCCGCGCCTTCTTAACTCGAGAAATTATTCTCGTTACCTGGTCAGTTCGGAGAAGGGCCGCAATAAGGTAAACTGGAGCATTCTGATTGAGGGGATAGACATTGCGGAGTGAGGGCGCGGGGTCGGTCACGCCGCGAATGATAGTTTCTAGCTCCGTGGCGTTCTGGTACTCAAGATAGCCGAGCGTGTCGAAGATTCCAACGTCTGCAGCAAGGGGGTGTTTGGCTTGAACTCCCTTGTGGCGGGTCAGAACAACCCTTTTCCCCTTCGCGAGCGCAAATCCCAGTTCATATGCCACATTGAAATTAAGTTGCGTAATATCTGCCATCAAAGCCGAGGCGTCACTTATCTTGTTCAACACTTGTTCAGCAACAAAACGGCCAGCGATATCAGTTTCTCGCCAAGTGTGAACAACCGTTACGCCTGACTTCTCCTTCAAATTGTCTACGGCGCGCTCTACTGTCTCAGCTACAAGTTCAGGCGAAGAGGGATATGCGAAAAATGTTGGCACAATCGATGACATTCGTTTCATCCCGAGCGGAACACCTTAACGGACGCAATACTTGTGTGCACCTGAGAATTGCAAGGAAACGATAATACCCTCGCGCACTGCCCGCGCCCACGAGAGCTAACTAAAAGGCTTTTGTTTCAGAGGTTTCCCGATGTTAAATTGACCAGTAATCTACTCTTTTTACCACGTTTGTTACCAAATTTGTTACCAAGATTGCTTTTCCTTAAACCAGCGTGGTGGCTGGTGTGCAATTTTGCTCAGACGCAGTTTGGGAATCAAAGTAATGTTATGGGAAATCCCCTAAAAAAACGGAGTCCCATTAATGGACACAGACCGTCGAGACGTAAATTGGCAATCAATTGCAGAGCAAGTCAGTAAGGAAATGGACGGGGCGAAGCTGACGATCCTTGTGGCTCAGCTTTGCCAAGCGTTCGATGAGCGCGGCAAACGGCCTGAATCGGCGATAGCCATTGAATCACTGTTGCCAGCACGTCCCCCAGCATTTTCTCCAACCCTGACTGCATAGTTGCCGTAAGTTCCAGCGGCCAAGTTATGTTTACTCCATTGCCGAGGAGTTGCGGAAGTGGGCTGGGTAAGGTGGGCACGAAGACGTTGTACATCGAGCCTGGGAGTCCGTGGGAGAACGGGTACTGCGAGAGCTTCAATGGCAAGCCGCGCGGGTGCTCCTTGGCAGCGTCCGCGCTGATGTCGGCGTCCAATTCTACCTATCCCCTAATTTCCGCAACAAATTGCGCATGCGCGGGATTGGGCACCGTGATCGGCAGCCGCATCTCGGCAGCAGCACCGGCAAGATACCTATAGAAAGAGGATAGCGAGGAAATTCGCCGGTTCATGGTTTTGGGAGCCGCGCGGCGCGCCAGCATATCTTCCCGGGAACGCCTGCACATCGAGAATGGAGACGCGCAGCAGTTCCGCAGATTGCTCGGGGGGCAAGGCTGGCATCGGCCACGTCAGTTCCCATACGTTCCGCCACACCCACCGATCATGGTTGGATGCGGTCGGTACTCCAATCGGCGTACAGCAAAAGCTCATGCGCCATGCGGACATCAGAACGACGATGAACGTTTACGGAACTGCGGCGACGGCTGATATGGCCCTAGCTAGTGGGAAAGTAACGGCGTTAGCGTTGAACGGCAGGTGAAACGGCAGGTGCGGTCTGTAAGTGTTTGAAACAGTAGCGGAGAGGAAGACATTCGAATCCTCGGTACGGTTTTGAGATGGCGCAACTGCCCTGTGCCTGGCTAGGGCGGCGAATGCCCGCCCCCCGGTGGAACGGGCAATCCTGGAGGCAACTGGCTCGTGGAGTTTAGTGCTGGGCGATGATCCAGCGGTCCAGCGGAATAGTGTTCGCCTACAGACGGGAATTGCGGTTGCCTTCGACCGAATTCCTCATTAGCTTCTCCGCTTATATTGCATTCAGGCGCGATCGTATTCGGTCGACCAGAGAGCTGATCGCGTTTCTCCGCGCCCTCGGCGAGAGAGTCGTTACGGGATTCGAGCAAGGCGAAAAGTTTGGCTTTGGCACTGCTAGCCGTAGCTTCCATGTCCTTCTGGGTTGCGCCTACGAGGGGGGAGTGGGTCAGCATCTCGTAGAAAGTCTTCGCTGCTTTCAAATCACCGGTGGCTCCCTTATTCGCCACTTGGGTAAAGATAGCTTTCAGCATGGTTATAGACTTGGCGCCATTTTGCCCGCGGACCAAAACTTTCTGATTCGCAATCTGCCAAAGTACCTCTGCGGTGCTGAAGACCTTCCGAGGGCGCCCACTCGGGTTGCCAGAGCGCCCTTTCTGGAACCGAAATGCTTTCGGTGGTTTCCGGTAGCCGACTTCATACTCCATCTCATCAGCCATGGGTCACCCCCGCTTGTTCGAAGCACTCTCCCGTCGCGGCGCACAGCGCTTTTTCTCCCGTGTGTGTTTCCCATCTCTTGACCGCGGTGTCGACATACAACGGATCAATCTCGATCGCGTAGCACACCCTGCCGACTTTCTCTGCGGCGAGAAGGGTTGAACCAACACCAGAGAAGTTGTCGAGTACGAGGTCGCCACGCGCCGAGCAATCGAGAATCGCATCGGCAATCATCGCCACCGGCTTCACCGTCGGATGCAGGGCCAACAGATTGTCTTCACGTCCTGATTTCGACAATGTGTTTACACCAGGGTAGCGCCACACATTGGTGCGATTACGCCCAAATCTTCCCAGCTGAACGTTGTTGCGATGCAGCTCCTTTCCTTTTCTGAATACGAAAATCAACTCGTGCTGGGAGCGATAAAACGAACCCATTCCGCCATTGTCTTTCGTCCAAACGCAGAGATTGAGGAGCGTGTCGTATGCTTTCTTGCCTGCCAGCAAGACCTCTGCTGCGTGGCGCCAATCCATGCAGATGAAGTGAACGGAACCATCCGAGCTATGACGTTCCAACAGAGACACTGCCCGGCACAAGAAATCGAAAAACTCAGGCTCACTCATCTCCCCCGAAGCCATCGCAAATTCCCGATGCCGAATCGCTCCCTTGCCGCAGACGTTTCCATCAATCTTTACGTTATACGGAGGGTCTGCGAAGACAGCATCCGCCTTTTGGCCATTCATGAGCGCAGAGTAGGTCGATTCTTCGAGAGCGTCGCCGCACATCAGACGATGCTCTCCTAACAACCAGATGTCTCCTGGCTTCGTGATGGCCGGACCAGAGCTGATCGCTACCGGCTCTTCCTGTTCTTGTTCTTGGCCTGCTTCCTGCAGAATCAGATCGATTTCTCCTACTTCGAAGCCAGTGATTGAGACCTCAAACCCAAGGTCGACGGAGGTCAAATGCTGCAGTTCAATGGCGAGAATCGAATTATCCCAGCCCGCTTTCTCCGCCAGCCGGTTATCGGCCAGAATGTAGGCCCGGATCTGGTCCTCGGTAAGGTTCTCCAGGCATATCGTCGGAACGCTCTTCATCCCTAACAGTTTGGCCGCGTCAACGCGACCGTGACCGGCGATGATCATTCGCGAGCGATTGACAAGGACGGGATTGGTGAAGCCGAAGGTGCGGATGCTTTCGGCGATCTGACGAATCTGGCGTTTGGAATGAGTGCGCGCGTTTCTCGCGTATACAACCAGATTCTGAATCTCCTCGTAGATAACCTGCAGCTGACTTAGTGACATTCGCTGAAAACTCCTTCTCCTCGAAAGATTCGTCCCATCACCTCACCCAAGACTTCAGCTGGTCGAAAGCATCAAGATCCGGCGAGATCGGCCGCAGCTCGGAATACTCCACATCGAACTCTTGTTCCTGCTCCGCGCTTAACTCCGTCAAAGCCCACACCAGGGCATCCATCCGGTCGGGAGATTTCGAGACTAGCGGAACGTAGTCGCACATCTGGTCTTCGAGCACGCCGAAGGTGCCGACGTGGTGAACGCGATGCTGCTCATAGAGCGCAGCAATCGGTTCGGCACGCGTCAGCTTGCCGCGCGAAGCGTGCACGGCCTTGTAGGCGAAACTGTGATCGACGTTCCTCAGGACGGCTTCGACGAGGTCGCCGCCGTTATTCACTTCGGCAACGATGCGATCGGCCTTGTGGGCCTGGTAGCCGTGGACGACCAGCTTCGCGGCGTCGTTCGGACTGAACTTGCCGCTCAAATCGTCGATCACATAGAAGTGTGGCGGCCAGACTCGGCCGTTGGGACTGGGTCCCATGCCCACGACGAGGATCCCCCATTCAGCGGAATCGTCGCCGCTGGTGACGGCTGGGTCTGTGCCAACGACAATGCGAGTGAGCAGAGGACATTGACACACGCGATCCGCGTCGATTGCTTTCAGGGTCCACAGGGCGCCGGGACGATCATCGAGCAACTCGGCCATCAGCTCTTGCCGGCCGAGCCGCGTGCCTTCGTACTTGCGAATGACCGAATTGAAAAAGTTCTTCGCGAGGTTCCGTTTGTTGTCGTAAGTAGAGCCGCGCGTGACGACCGTCGCTCGGTTCGCGACCAGCTCCTTGATGAGTTTGGTTGGTTTCGGAGTGGTGGTGACAACAACCTGTGGGTCCAATCCTAACCTTAAGCCAAACTCGAATTGCTCCCAGACCTGAGACGGATATTTCCAGGCGGCAATGTCATCGCACCAAGCTTTGTGGCATTGCGGCCCGCGAAGTCGCTCCGGCTCTTCGGCGGAAAACAGCAGTGACACTGCACCATTCGGCCACACCAGGCGGCGATTGCTTTTCTCATAGACTGGCCGCTCATCTCCGCGGCAGACTTCCATGATCGCCGAGCCGGCACCGATGCCCTGGACCATCACATCTCGCACATCGGCCGCCGTCGCACCGATCAGATTCACGATGGGAAACTTCTTGACCCATTTGCGGACCTGCTCGCTTCCCATGCGGGTTTTGCCAAATCCTCGTCCGGCCAGAACCAGCCAATTCACCCAAGGCCTGGCGTTAGGTTCGAGTTGATTCGGACGCGCCCAGAATTCCCAGTCATGGACAATGGCTTCCGCTTCATCGTCGCCGAGGGATGCGAACCACTCTCTGCGCTGCTCACTCGAAAGAGTGTCCAGAATCTCAGCGCCAGTTGGCTGCGAGCAATCTATCCCTGTTGACATCGATTTCACATTCATAACGTTTACTCATTACCGGGCTGGACCGGATTGCCGAAGGCACATGGGAGATGATCTGCTCTTGCTAGGCCTCGTTCCGGTCGGCTCCCGCTTCTGAAACGCTCCGTGTTATCAGCGCGAGCGGAGGCGTTTCGCATTTGGAACCAAAGTCATTTCTTGTCTCTAAGACTTCGCTCGAAGGCGTTCTCAATGCTCGGGGGAGTGTCAATGCGCTGGGGTGCTTCGTTCAAGAGGGAAACACCCGGCGATCGCGGCTTATGGAGCGAAGCCGGGAGATGCTGCATGTCTTCCAAGAATGTCATCACGGCATCGCCAACAGCAATTCCACTGTAGCCTCGAAGTCTGTAAGCCATCTGCCCGCCACTTACAGCTTTAGTCTCAACCTCCTCCGGAACCATTCGCTTCAAGGTAGTCCCAATCGAAGCCAAACCACGAGAACCGGAAGCCCCAAAGTCGAACCCAATGTTCTTCAGGTAATCCCGAATTTGAGGAGGTGTAAGCCAATCATTTGTACTTGCTCGCAGAGCCATCACTACACCTTGCTTCAGTCCGCCTTTCGGACCTTCAATGCGCTCAATCACTTTTTGCGCTTTCCGCTGTTGGGCGGGAGTCAGCATCTTAAAAATGGGCTGAATGGTTTCCGTGAGTTTCGCAAGCTCCACCTCAACCATTTTTTGCTGCTTCGTTAACTCAGTGCGGCGTTCGTCCAACTCAACGAAAATCTTGTAATAGTCAATTGTCATAACGGTGATACGACATGTCTAAGCGTATCAAGAGATACGCTACCACAAGTTGTACAAGTGGAAAACGCCAAATGATCGGCTTTAGTGACCTACGTAATGTCGCAAAGGCTCTCTCTGCTCCGCTGGTCCTGACTTCTTGGCTAACACCCCGCCTTGACTGTTCGCCCAAGGGAAGCGTCAATGTCCGGCTGGGAGGTTTTCTATGCCGGATCTGGTTGAAAAGCGTCTTGCCACCTTGCCCACACTGAGCAAGGAGGCGCTCGGCGATCTCTGGAAGCGGTTGTTCAATTCCTCTCCGCCGTCCAAACTGCGACGGGATTTGATGATTCCCATCCTTGCCTACCGAATTCAGGAGCAGGCATTCGGTTCGCTCAGCGCGCGAACTCGAGATCGACTTCGCCAACTCAGCCAAGCATTCGAGCAGGGTAATGATCCCACCATTACTCGCGCTCCGCGCATCAGGCCAGGAACACGACTCGTTCGTCAGTGGGGCGATCAGGTTCACCTCGTGAACGTGCAAACCAATGGGTACGAGTATCAAGGCGCTTGCTACCAGAGCCTTTCCGAGATCGCCCGCCTGATCACCGGCACGCGCTGGTCAGGACCACTGTTTTTCGGAATAACGAAACAGCAGTCCAAGGAGGTTCAATGAGTCGGGATCCAAAAAGCCGCACTGCACTGTGCCATCTACACTCGGAAGTCTTCCGAAGAAGGTCTCGAACAATCTTTCAACTCACTGGATGCGCAGCGCGAGGCCTCCGAGGCATTCATCGCCAGTCAGCGCCATGAGGGCTGGCGGGCGATGCCGACACGTTATGACGATGGAGGATATTCGGGTGGGAGCCTGGAACGACCCGCCCTGAAGCGACTGCTCGACGATGTTGCGGCGAACAAGATCAACGTCATCGTTGTCTATAAGGTCGACCGACTCACCCGGAGCCTCGCGGATTTTGCCAAGATCGTCGAAGCTCTCGATGCCAAGGGAGTTTCCTTTGTCTCGGTGACCCAGCAGTTCAATACCACGACCTCGATGGGTCGACTCACTCTCAACATCCTGTTGTCGTTCGCACAGTTCGAACGGGAAGTCACCGGGGAGAGGATTCGGGACAAGATCGCGGCCTCAAAGAAGAGGGGAATGTGGATGGGAGGACTATTGCCTCTGGGCTACGACCGGGAGGGCCGCAAGCTGGTTCCGAATCCGAAAGAGGCGGAACTGGTCTCGAAGATATTCTCTCTGTACCTCGAAGTCGGCTGCGTCCGGAAATTGGCAGAGCGGCTCGACCGCGAGCAAGTCAGAAGCAAGGTTTGGATCACACAAACCGGTGCTCGACTGGGAGGAGTGGCCTTCGCCCGTGGTGCCCTCTACGACCTGCTACGGAATCGCCTTTATATCGGCGAGATCCGTCATCGCGACCAATGGTATCCCGGAGAACACGAAGGGATCGTACCGCGATCGCTCTGGGACCGGGTCCAGGCCCAACTCAACAGCAATCTTAGAAAGCGACGGAACGGGCTTCGAGAACGGGCGTCGAGTTTATTGATGGGGCTCGTTGAGGACGAGCATGGCACCCGGTATACGCCGTCGTTTACGGTCAGGAGAGGTCGACGCTATCGCTATTATGTTTCGCAACTTGCGATCAAGAACACGGCGAGCGAAGGAATTGGCTCGACGCGAGTTCCAGCGCAGGAACTGGAAAGCCGAGTCATGGAGAAGCTTCTCGCCTTCCTGAAATCCGACGCCGAGATATTCGATGGGCTGGGCCTGGCGGAAGAAGGGCCTGCGGTGGCGAGCCGACTGGTCACCGCTGCAAAACAACTTGCCACGCGTCTGGTCTCAATGTCCTCACAGGATCTACGGGACCTGCTGGCCTCCTTCCTCTGGCGGATCACGATCCACGAGAACAAGATCGAGATCAAAATCCGCAGCCAGGAACTGCGTCAACAATTAGAAAGTAGAGGAAAGGCCAGTTCCGCTAGCGTCCCCGTGCGGAATCTGGTCTCCCCGAGCGACTTGATCAGTTTGACCGTCGAGGCAAAGAGAAAAAGGTGTGGCGGCGAAGTGCATCTCGTCGTGCCACCGAGCGCTAGTGTCCCGCGAGAACATCCTAAGCTCCCGTTGATCAAAGCAGCGGCGCGGGCCTACGGCTGGTATGAGAAGGTGATCGAAGGAAAAGCATTCGATATGAGATCGTTGGCACTTGAGACCGGACTAACGGAGCGCTACGTCGGTAAGGTTTTTCGCTGTGCCTTCTTGGCGCCGGATATCGTCGAAGCTATCCTCGCAGGTCGGCAGCCTCAGGACTTGAACTTTGACAAATTGTGTCAGAACCTTCCTTTGAGCTGGGTCGAGCAGCGTGAGCAGTTGGGATTCTCTCCTTTTAATACGCGTCGCCCGCGAACGCCCTTGGTCCAATAGTCTGGTTTAGGACAATTAGGACAAGTCTCTTCTAAGCAATAAGATTCCCTGCACCCATCGCTGATAACAGAATCAAGTTCCCTGATACGTCCCTGAAAATTCCCTGCTCGAATTTTCGCCCGAAAAAGGTTTCTCCTCTGAAATGTGCAGCTTAGAGAGAAACAGTGCGGTTCTTGAAGGCTAAAATCTTCAAAATTCCCTGTTATTTTCCCTGTTAGCAGGGAATTTGGGCGGAGAAAGGTTAGCGCCAGACTGCCTGCTCCGCCACACAGTCTGAAGCGCAGAGAAATCCGCCTGGATTTCTCCTGAAATTGCAGGAAATGGGCGCAATTTCGCTATTCTTGCCCTAAAACCGGACCGGAGAAAGTGCACCGCTGAATGCTACAGGTGAGCTTTGCAGCGTTTTTCTCTGGAGGGCACCAGAGCAGTCCGGTTTCGAAGACTCCATCAGGCGAATGCAATG
>Ga0182024_10002981_pt1 | contig 41063 bp, 41 predicted proteins | sample P32metaG_FD_120480 | JGI IMG/M metagenome (GOLD analysis project Ga0182024, IMG submission 120480) | Permafrost microbial communities from Stordalen Mire, Sweden - P3-2 metaG (Illumina Assembly) | ecosystem: Environmental > Terrestrial > Soil > Wetlands > Permafrost | place: Sweden: Stordalen...
GGTTTAATACTGCTCTTTGCGACTGATTGCAGAATTTGGTCGACACAACCGCGCCAATCGCGGCCAAGGTTGTTTGTTTGGTTCCATCAATAAGGTCGTTTGGTTGCATTATCCAATGATGGGCCTATCCTAGGCCTCGACAATTCCATGCCGGCGACAGCGTCGGACTGGTTTCGGGTAATTCTAATCCGATCTAGTCCTGGAATTGTGTGCTTGGTCATCGCGCATCGTTGAGCGGACATCCGGCCCGCAGGAATTGAATGACGGGTTGCGCCGGATGCCATGAGCACTGGGGGCGAAAGCATGCGTGTCCGTGATCTCTCGAGCCTTGGTTCGCTGGGTCGGCTTGGAGCGTTTCTGCTTCCGCTGGCGATCGTCATCCTCACAGGTGCCGCTTCGGCGCGGGCGCAGACCCCGTCGGCGCAGGAGTTGAACACCTGGCAGAGGCAGATGAGGCAGGCACTTCCCTCGCAAGCGCGGACAGCTCCCTCGCAAGGGCAGACAGCCGCCTCGCAAGGGGGATGCTTCTCCGCCACATATCCGAACACGCAATGGCAGCAGTTGACGTGTGTGCCGCCGCCGCTGCTTCCATATCCGCCGGCCCGCGGGCCGCGGGCAGAGACGGTCGGCAATGGCAACGACGTGACGGCGCAGGTCACCAGTGGCACCATAGGCGAGACGATCGGCTCCTTTGACAGTGTCGTTGGCGTCGTCTCCGAAACTGGACAGGTTGGCGGGACCGGGGCACAGGTCGCCAATACGTTCTCGCTTCAGATCAACTCGAACTTCTTTCACGGCACCCCCGCCTGCAGCGGTGCGGCAGAACCGTCGGAGTGCGAGGGCTGGCAGCAGGTCGTGTATTCCAATGCGGGATCGTTGGTGATGCAATATTGGCTGATCAACTACTACGCGGAATGCCCTTCAGGCTGGACGTCGGATGGAGGCAGCAACTGCTACGAGAACGGTTTCAACGCCGCAAGCGGACTGCCGCCCCAAGACATAACGAACCTGGTCAACATGAACTTGATGGGTGCTGCCGTTTCGGGCGACATGGACATTGCCAGTGTGGCGCTGGGGACCACGATTTACTCGGTGGTCAATCCAGACAGCACCCTCGATCTGGCGAAATACTGGAACGTGTCCGAGTTCAACATCGTCGGCGACTGCTGTCTTTCACAAGCTAATTTCAACGCGACTTCGGATATCGTTGTCAGGACCGAAGTGGCAAACGGGTTAGTGCGCCCCCCTTTGTGCGTGGCTGGAGGGTTTACGGCGGAGACAAACAACCTCAGTTTCAGGGGCGCCCCTTTCGCCGCGCAGGGACTGTATCCGGCGTTGGTGTTCAGGCAAGCCACCCGCGGCAGCGCGGCGCCCTGTGACGCCGCAACCAAAGTCAGCAGCGCGAGGATCTCCGGCAGCCACGACTTCAACGCCGACGGTCATAGCGACATTCTATTTCGAAATTCCAATGGCGCGGTGGCGGCGTGGTTGATGGTCGGCGATAAGATCGCCGCTTCCGGGAATGTGGCAACAGTACCGGCCTCCTACTCCATCATCGGCCAGCGCGACTTCGATGGTGACTATGATACCGACCTGCTGTGGCGCGATACTGGCGGCAATCTCTACATCTGGTTCATGAATGTTCTGTCGATGGCCTCGACGACAGCTCTCGGCAACGTGCCGACCAACTGGACCGTCATGGGCACCGGCGACATGAACGGCGACGGCACCGGCGATTTGCTCTGGCAGGACACTGCCGGCGATCTCGCCATCTGGTTCATGAACGGCGCGACGGTCTCTTCGTCGACGCCTCTGGGCACGGTCGCTCCCGCGAGCGGCTGGAACATCGTTTGGGCAACCACCGGCGAGATCCTCTGGCGCAACAGCTCCGGCGCGCTCGCGCTCTGGCAGGTGAATGGATCGACGGTAACGTCCAATAGTCTCGGCAGCGTGCCGAGCAACTGGGTGGTGCAAGGCATGGGCGATTACGATGGCGACGGCATTCTCGACATTCTCTGGCGCGACACCAGCGCCGGCACGGTGGCAATCTGGTTCCTCAACAGCAGCGGCGTTCAATCCAGCGCAAGCGTCGCTACCGTGCCGATCAGCGCCAACTGGAGCATCGTCCAGACCGGCGATTATAACTACGACGGCATGAGCGACATTATCTGGAAGGACGGCACCGGCAACGTCGCGATTTGGCTCATGAACGGCGCGACAGTCTCTAAGTCAGCCGGCTTCGGCAACGTCGGCACCACCTGGACGGTCCAATCGCTCAACGCCGAGTAACGAGGAACCAGCAGCAGGTCCCGCCGCGTCCGGTAAAAGCGATCGACGATCGGCTTAGCACCGCATGGCCAATGCCGGACACTCGATCACTGTGGCTTCGGAATAATGAGGAACGATCCCGCCCTCAATCCCCAGCGGTCGAGGTGCGCGGTCTTTCCCATATCGAGCGACACCCAATGCGAGTGGGTGCGCTCACCGCCGTGGGTCGCAATCCCCGTGAGATCGAGCGACGCGTAGAGGCCTGCCACGAGGCCGTCGAGACGGTCGCCCTTATCCTGAATCGTGACTGCCGCCGGCAAGCCCATGCCGTGTTCGCCCCTGGTAGGTGCTGCATTGACGTGCATGACGTAGGGACCGATGTTTCCTCTCACCTCGAACGGAAACGACACAGTCGGGTCGATGCCGTGGGTCTTCGCCGCAACGGAGATGAAGGATTCGATTTCCTCCGGCTTAACGTCACTCGCGACCGGCACGCTCTGCCATCCATCAACCGTTGCCATCGCCAGTAACGCCGCCGAGGCCGACGACGTATCGGCAGGCGGAGCGTTGCCGTAGCTCACGATCAGCTTGCCGTCATAGATTGTGATTTCGCCCAGTGCGCCGGCCAGCGCGCCGACGCCCGTCGTCGGGTGCTTCGCCATCGCGTCGGCAAGGCGCACCTTGGGGCTGAAATCGCCGGCCATCATGATGCTACGGAACGCGCCGAAGGTTTCGACGCCGTAGGGGTCATGCAGCGTGTGCAGCGCCGCATCGCCCACCGGCTGCATTTGCGGCAGCGCTGGTCCCGCCACGAGGGCCGCAGCCACCGCAACAAGAGCCAAGCCCGTGATATCAACCGCTCGCATGAAGCGCTTATATTACGCCGGCTGGGTTTGGGCATGAACGATTTTTCGACCGCGATAAGCACGGCGCTGACGTTGATCGCGCACAGCGACGCCAGTTTGCGGGAGATCGTCAGCCTTTCGCTTGAAGTCAGCCTGACCGCAAGCATTTGCGCCCTCGTGATCGGCGCGCCGCTCGGAACTGCGCTCGCCGTCTATCGCTTCCGCGGCCGCGGCGTGCTGATCGTGATCGCCAATGCGCTGCTTGGCCTGCCGCCCGTTGTCGTCGGACTGGCAGTCTATCTTCTGCTGTCCCGCTCCGGTCCGCTTGGCTCGCTCGGCATCCTTTTCACGCCCACTGCCATGGTCATCGCACAGTGCGCCCTCGGCACGCCGATTGTCATCGCGCTGGTTCACCGCAGCACGGTCGGACACTGGCGCGCTTACGGTGAGGCCATGCTGGTCGACGGCGCCTCGCGCCGCCGCACCATCGGCCCGCTGATGGCTATCGGCCGCGACGGACTGCTGACCGCGTGGCTTGCCGCATTCGGGCGCGCCATCGCCGAAGTCGGCGCCATCATCATCGTCGGCGGCAATATCCGCGGTTACACGCGCACGATGACGACCGCGATCGCGCTCGAAACCAGCAAGGGCGATCTGAGCCTCGCGCTGGCGCTCGGCATGATCTTGATCGTGCTGTCTATGGCGGTGAGCGCGATCAGTCTCTATTTCGGCCGCGCCTTGAAGGACGGCTAATGGGTGGCTTCCTTGAGCGGCGGAAAGAACAATTCTTCGCCGTTGATCTTGTATGACGTGATCGCGTCAAGGCCGGCTTTAGACGTGAGCCATTCGTGCCAAATCCTCGCGTCGCCGATTTTCACTTCCGGCCACTTCGCGGGATTGACGAGAATGCTGCCGTAGGGGTTGAGCAGCACGGAGTCGCCCTCGACCAGGATTTCGAGGCGCTGCCGGTTCTTGAAATTCGCCCAGGTGCCGCGATCGGTCAGCGTGTAGGCGTTCATGCTGGCGGCGATGTTCAGCGTCGCGCCCATGCCCTGGCCGAGATCGCGATACCAGCCGGAATGGGGGTCAGGCTGGACGCCGGCGGACTTCCACAGCCGCAGTTCCATGCGATTGGTGCCGCTGTCGTCGCCGCGGCTCGCGAACGGCGCCTTGGCGTCGGCGATTTGCGACAGCGCCCGCTTGGCATCCTTCAGGCCACGGATATGCGCCGGATCGGCATTCGGGCCGACAATGACAAAATCGTTATACATCACGTCGCGGCGGTCGATGCCAAAGCCGTCGGCGACGAATTTGTCTTCACCGACGCGATCATGGACCAGCAATGCGTCGGCGTCGCCCCGTTGCCCGATCGCCAGCGCCTGGCCGGTGCCGACGGCGACGACATGAACATCGATCCCAGTGGCCGACTTGAAGATCGGCAGAATATAGCCGAACAGGCCTGAATCTTGCGTGGATGTTGTCGAGCTGAGCGTGATGAAGCGGTCAGCGGCTTCAACCCTGCTCGCTATCGCAAGTGACAAGAGCAAGAAGGCGATTCGGATCATTGACGGCTTCCATTCGCTGTCGCTTGGCATCGGTGTTGCGGACGTCGTCCTAATATCCCGATTGAGAAGCTTCGCCAGCGCGGCTTTGCGCGCTTCGATCGGGAAGGTGCGTCGCGGAAATCCGCCCGAGCGGCTCAGCTGGGTGGACGCCCGCCGGTGGGGTGGCCCGGACGCGGGCTGCCAGTCGGGCCCGAAAGACCGTGGCCGCCCGGAGATCCCTTCGTCACGGGCTGGCCGCCGTTGCTGCTGCCGGAGCCGAAGTACCAGTGCCGATTGATGGGGTGCAGTACGGTGATCGGGTGGTGGGTCGAGCCCGGCCCGTGGAGGGGCGGATGATAGACGATCGGGTTGTGGGTTGAGCTCAGCCGATGCCGCGACCGATGAACGCCGTGAAAGCTATGAAAGGCGTGATGGCCGTGGCCGCCACCGCCCATGTGGCCGCCACCGCCCATGTGGCTGCTGCCGCCTCCCGTATGACCACCGCCACCACCGCCGCCGCCACCGCCACCGCGAGCCAATGCCCAGTGCGAGGCAGCCAGCACGGCCGCACCCGAGACAGCGACGATGATCGCGTACGCGAGGATTTGCTTCGTCATTGGCGCCCCTTAAGACGGCGGGACGCTAACGCGAATTGGAAACGGCGGCAAACTTGATTGATCCGGCCGCCGCGGTTTTCGCGAAGCCAGCCCGCAGCCCGTGGGGTGGATGAGCGACGCGCTGCGAGATGGCCCGCCGGGGGCGACGAACACTGGGGCCAAGAAAGGCGACGGCGCCGGGGTCACAGACAAGCCGCAACCGGGGCCGTCTAGGAGGCAACGGTGGGCGAGGTGGTGCGACCCCGCTACAGCCGCGGTTCAATGCGGAATGCGTGCTTACGTTCGCGATCGGGAGCTGGGGCGATCCGGTTAGAACTTGATGCCGGCGCCGACGCGGGCGGTGTTGATGTTGATGACGACATTCGCGATCGGCGCGAACTGCACGTATTCGTACTCGGCGCGCAGGAACAGGTTCCGCGTCACCGCCCAGTCCAATCCGCCGCCGACCGCGAAGCCGAGCAGCCACTCGCCGTTCTTGCCGGCGGTGCCGGTGAACGAGAACGGCACGCACGGCGGGTTGTCATTGGGGCCGCACAGCACCGGGCCGGAGGGCGGGTTCTGCTCGCCCCAGACGTTCGCCGTGACGTTGACGTTGCCGTGTCCGATCGCCAGGCCGGCAAAGCCGTAGGGCAGGAAATTGCCGGCGATCCAGCCGGCCCTGCCGCGCAGCGTGCCGTAGTCGATATTCGACGCCGCGGCGGTGCCGCTGATGTTGACCAGATAGGGGGCGGTGGTGGCGGTCTGCGGCGTCACCCGCGAGATCATCGAGGTCGGCGCGACCAGGGAGAACGTGGTGTGGCTGAAGGTCCCCTCGGCGCCGATGATGAGGTCCTGCCATTGGCTGTTGTAGCCGAGAAAGCCGCCATATGCCGGCTTGGGCTGGCTGGCGGTGCCGAGCACCGGCCACGTGGAGGGAGCGAATAGATTCTGCAGTCCGGTCTCGCGCAGCGCGTAGGCGATGGGAGCTTGCGTGCCTTTGCTGAAATCGGCGGTGGCGTTGCTGTAGCTGAACTGGCCGCCGACGTAGAAGCCGCTCCAGTTCAGGAAAGTGGCGGGCCCGACCGTTTGCGAGCCGCGGAGCACATCGAAATCCTGCGCGAACGCGCTCGACGCGGGCACCAGCACGACCAGAGCACAAATGACCCAACGCATCAGCCGACCCTTCCATCCCGTGGCGCGTATCGCGGCCGAACACTTAGCAATCATCATCAGGCATTAACCTTAATGGAGCGTTAGCCGCGCCAGTGCGCCGCCGCGGCGGCGCGACCGCGACGACAGCCGCGGTCCCAAAAACGAAGACGGCGCGGTTGCCCGCGCCGTCTTGAGTTGGTCTTGGTTCGCCGTGTGGGAGGCGAGCGTCAGCCTCGGGTCCGGATCGCGGCCACCGGCGCCGGCTCGGGCGAGAGCATCCAGCGCACGCCCAGCATGAGATCCTGCGAGGTCAGATTGCCGAACTTGTAGGAGTCGGGAATGCAGCCGCCGATGCAGTTGATGGTATCGGTGACCGATCCGTAGTTGAGGTAGCGGTAGGCCATTTCCACCTTGAAGTTCTGCGTCACGTTGTAGGTGACGCCGGCGTGCAGCGCCCAGGCGAAGTTCCAATGGCTGCTGTTCTCGCCGATGCCGCTGCCGGACGTGCCGATCCCGTTATCGACCAGGTCCGCCATCGTGTTGTAGGCGCCGCCGACGCCGACGCCGAGGAAGGGCGTCAGGCAGTTCCAGGTGCCGAGGTCGACATAGGCATTGGTGAGGAAGACCCAGGACTTGAGGAAGCCCTGATAGTTGTCGCCGAACACGCCGCCGCCGAACGAATAGTCGCCGAAGGCGGTGACCATCGTCTTGGAGCGATATTCGCCGGTGACGTCGAAGCGGAGCCAGTTGTTCCACTCGTAGCCGACGCCGGCATTGTAGAAGAACGTATCGCCCATCGAGTGGTGCAGGAACGTGAAGTTGCTGCTGTTGAGCGGATTTTGCAGGAAATCGAGATCGAAGGCGCCGGTGGCGCCGACCCCGACGTCGCCGCGCAGATACCAACCCGACGACGCTTCCACGACGACGGGCACCTGATACGCCATCGGCGGCGGGACAGGCAGATCGGCCGCGAAGGCGGCGCTGCTGATCATCGTGGCCGCACCGATGCGGATGAAGAATTTAACGCTAACCATGGCTTCGTCCTTTCCTCGGCGGGGCCAAGCCTTTGACGGCCCTGCGTCGTTTGAACCGGGGCGAAGCTTCTCAGCAAATGTTTAAGCGGGTCTTAACCTTAACTCTTAACCGTACTCTTTAACCAAACGACGGCGGGACGTGTCGCGCGGGCAACTAATCGGCGCCGCCGATGCCGACGGGCGCGGTGCGCCGCGGGGAGCCGGGCACGTCCTGTTAGGATTGCGTTAACGATTGCGGCGGGCGCAGCCATTTTCGGGGCGCGCCGGTCAATCAATCAATCAATCAATCAATCAATCAACTTCCTTGTCCTCGTCGAGCTCGCCGATGTGGTGCTGGGCGTAGAGTTCGAGACCGAGCTTGGCGACGAGATCGAGCTGGGTTTCGAGGAAGTCGATGTGCGTCTCCTCGTCGTGCATCAGCTTCTCGAACACGTCGCGCGACACGTAATCCCTGACCGAATGGCAATGGGTGGCGGCCTCCTCGTAGAGCGCGCGCGCCGATATTTCGGAGGCGAGGTCGCAGTCGAGCACTTCCTTGACGTTCTGCCCGATGTGCAGGGGGTCGAGCACCTGCATATTGGGGAAGCCGTCGAGGAAGATGATGCGGTCGACCAGCTTGTCGGCGTGCTGCATCTCCTCGATCGATTCCTTGCGCCATTGCTTGGCGAGCGCCCGGTAGCCCCAGTTAGCGAGCAGGCGGTAATGCAGCCAGTACTGGTTGATGGCGGTCAGTTCGTGCCGCAGGGACTTGTTGAGGTAATCGAGGACACCCGGCTCGCCTCTCATGGTCGTGCTCCTGCGTTGGGCCGCCCAAAAGGGGGCGGCCAGAGCTTCATTATAACGATTATAATCTAGAGTGCTAACGCCGAAAGGGGCTGCGGCGTAGGCGCAGCCCCGTCATCGCAGCATCAGGAGGGAAGGCTCAGGAGGCGTCGCGCTTGTGCCCGCAGCACGCCGCGTCGGCGCCGGACAGCGCCTCGTTCATGATGCGGCGGATGGTGCGCGCGCATCGCCCGCATTGGGCGCTGCAACCGAGGCAATGATAGACTTCGCAAGCCGTACGAGGGGTTTCTTCACCGCCCGCAAGCGTCGCGCGCACGTCGTGATCGGACAACACGTTACAGGAGCAGACAATCATTTGCGGGTGCGCCGGGCGCCAATTGGTACGATCTGCAACCATATTTAGCGCAGCTGGTTCCGCCATGCAAAGCAAAAATTCTCTTTGTAGCGGTTCTAAGCTTGGGTCCATTAAGTATTGGCGGCAAACGACCAGTAAATCTATCAATAGAATTGAAGGTGTATAATATCTCAGCGTAATGGCGCGCAACTCTTCAAGAACTGCTCAGTCGAGCTGCCGTGTTTGTCAGACGAACAGGAGCAACCCGCCAGTCGCGGCAAGGGCGGCTGTCCACAGCAAATCAAGATTCAGCCAAGCCCGTCGCAAGAGGTCCAGGGCGAGCCATTCGTAGACGAGGGCGGCGGCGATGGCCGTCGTTGCCGCCATCGCCAGCGTGTGAATTCCGACCCCAGCCAGGATTGCCGCAACGGGCCCGGCGTGACCCGTTTCGCCGGCTCCGCCGGACAGGCACGTCTGCATCAACGCCGGCCACAGCATGAGCCCGGCGCCATGCGCGGTCGCCATCAGGAACGACCAGGCGGCCAACCCCAAGAGTCCCACCTGCATGCCGAAGCGCACGCGATGGCGATGGCCGAAGCGCCAGTGATAGGCCGCCCACCCAAGCAGCAGAACGCCCGCGCCGGTGCGCACGACGTGCTCGGGAACCAGATAGCCGGCAATGATCAGCAGGCTTGCGACCAGCGTGATCGAGGCAGCATGGCCGATTGCGATGGGAACCAGGGACGCCACCACGATCGTGCGGCTTTGCCGATGCAGGCCCAATGCCACGGCGAACAACCAGCCCATCGCGGGGTTCAACCCGTGAAAGGCGCCGAGTGCAGCAAACGTCAGCCAGGGCCAAACGTTATTCATGACGACACGACGGAACGGGCCGCGGATCGAGCCCGGTGCGCGACCCGCTGAGAGCCGCGTGGCTCAGGGATAGCAGTACGAGTCGGACGAGCAGTCGCCGCCTTCGAGCCGCACCTGGTGCGGGCGGTGAGAGGCGGGCCACTGCACAAAGAACTTTGGATCGAAAGCTATGCCGCCCTTGGGGTCGGCATCGAGCTTCACCATCCAACCCTCGATGCCGTCCGGATAGAACTGCGGATCGATGGCGCCGTAGAGCGAGTTGGTAAAATAGACGCGCCTGCCGTCGCGGCTGATCTCGACCATCTGCGGCCCACCGCTCAGCGCCCCATTCCTGGCGCCGGGATGAGTGGCCCTCGACACGATGCCGCCGATGCGAACCTTGCCGGTTAACTTGGGATTGAACGGATCGGACACGTCGTACTGCTGCAGATCGCCGGTACCCCAGCAGGCGACATAGAGGAACTTGTCGTCCATCGACAGGTCGATGTCGGTGACGAGTGGCGGCACGGCTTTGAAGCCCTTGAGCAGCGGTGGAAGCTGATCCTCGTTCGCCGGTTCAGCGGGAATCTCGATGATCTTCTTGACCGCCCACTTGTCGCCGTCCTTGTACCAGGTCCAGATCGAGGACGAGAGGTTCTCCAGGCTCACCACGCAATTGACGAAGCCGTAAGCCTTGGTGGGGTTGTGAGCCGGGCGCAACTCGAACACCAGCTGATACTTGTCGCCGAAGTCGATGGTCTGCAGGTGCTTCCTGTTGTGCAGGTCCCAGAAGTGCAGGCGCCGGCCGTACTTGGCGCCGAGCAGCACCTCGGGGATCAGCCCGTTCTCGAACGTGTCGGGCGTGCCCCACTCGCTGGTGACCAGCGTGTCATAGCCCAGATGCCACCACGCGTCGTACGCGAGCTGCTGCGGTCCGCGGTCAATCTCCCACTGGCCGCGTACGTCGAAGGTCTCGGCGTCCATCAGGAACACGCCGCCCGGCCCCTTGCCCTCGCGGTTGCCAAGCGCGGCGACGTAGATGCCCTCCGGGCCGCAGTGCACCGTGTGCGGGCGGGTGTAGCCTGCCTTGTCCGCGACCTCTGCCGGTTCGATCACCTTGACGATCGTGGGCTTCCTGGGATCGGGCTTGGTGTCGAGAATGTGGATACGCGAGGAGCGCAGACCCGGCACCACCAGATAACGCCGCTCCATATGCGGGTGAGGGGCGTTGGGGCACAGGCAGGACGAGCAGGCATTCCAGCCGAAGTGATGCAGTTCGTCGCCAACATTCGGCATTGCCGTGGTGCCGACGATCTTGGAATAGGTCGTCGACTTGGGATCGACGTCGACCACGGCGATTGCATCGGGTGTCTTGCGGTCCGGATCGAAGGCCGCGACGTAGGCCAGCGTCTCGGGCGCCGCCTTCATCGCCATGCGGGGTGAGGGGTAGAAACTAGGGTCCGGTGTCCAACTGACCATGACGCGTTCTCCTCTGGTTGACTGACGGTTTCTTCCTTCTTTGCTCAGGCGGCGACGACGCGCTCAGCGGACGGCTGTGCGCAGATTCCTGTGTGCTGATTGTCGGTCAGCAGGTCCTTAACGAAGTGCACGAGCCGGCCATCCTTGGGCTTGCGCGCCACGGCGAAACCGGTGCGCTGGGCGAGCGCGATCATCGCTGTGTTCGTGGCCGATGTAATCGATGGTGGTAAGGCGCTCGGCCATCGTTTCGGGCAGGTCGCTGAGCCTAGTCATGAAGCGATAGTAGCGCGCCTCGTCGGAAAGATCGCGCACGGGCCGGGCGAACGACGACGCGGGCTCCGCCGGTGGTTGCAGCACGTCGATCAACTGCGTCGGAAAGCGGTGCAAAGGACAGGTCACGACACGCCACCGGCCAGCGGCAGCGAGCCATTGCACCGGGCGATCGCCGCAGAACGTGAGACGTGGGGCATCACTCTAACCTCGAGGCGCGATGTTTGCTTCTTGGCACATCGGGTCGTCTCGCCGCGGCGCGGCAACTCGGTCGCTTTTAGATTGAAGCGGGCATCGGCGCGGGCCTTATGAGTACCCGGCCGTCCTCTGCCTAGGCTCGGCGCGATCAGGCTGCCGCCGTCTCCTCGGAATCCTCGGCATCATCCCGGCGCCGGCGCGATCGCAGCCGGCACAGCCGCGGCGGGATGCGGCACAGATCGTCGAGGAAGCCGGCAAGGCGCTGGCCGCGCGCCAGCGCCCGGTCGAGCGCCGCCATGGTGCGCGGCAGTCCCTCTTCTTCGTCTCTGATCCAGGTGCGTAGCACCGAGCCGAACAGTACCGCCAGACCCTGCGCCCGCATCATCCCGAGTGGGCCCGACGCGGTGATGCCGGCCGCCGTCAGCATCCACTGCTGCGAGCGGACGGCGAGCCTGTTGAGCGCCAGGGCAAGCGGCGGATTACGGCGCGCCGAGCGCATCAGCGAGCGCACAGCTTCGCGGTGCGGCGCCAGCGCTTCGAGCCGCCGCATCAGCACGTCGAACAGCCGCTCGCGCGGATCCTCCTCGGCCATGTCGCTGAAATCCTCGGCGAGGACGGCGCGGTCGGTGGTTTTGATATGGGCGGCGAGGATGCCGAGCGTCGAGGAAAATTCGCCGCGGGCCTGCGCCAGCGAGGCGCCGGCGCGCTGCGCAATCTCGGCAAAGCCGATCTGCTCGATCGGCTTCTCGGCAACAAGCGCCATGAAGGCCGCGATGATGCTGTCGCGGTCGCCGCTACCGGTCGGCTTGGCGGCGGCTGGGCTCCGTGCGGGCTTGCGGGCGGCTTTGCGGGCTGGTCTGCGGGCCATGACCGAACTCCTGGTCGGGCGCTCGAACGCCGGACTGATGATTCACTGATGATTCAATGTAGGCCGGCGGCCGCATGGTTCCAAGCGGTGCTTGCTTGCCCGACGTCAGCCGGCGAGTTCCCGCGAGCGCCGGGTCGCGGCGGCGACCGCTTCATTCATGAGCGGCGCAAGGCCGCTTTTGCCCATCAGCACCGCGAGCGCGGCGGCGGTGGTGCCGCCCGGCGAGGTCACGTTCTCGCGCAACACCGCCGCGTCCTGCGACGAGCGATGCAACAGTTCGGCCGACCCCGCGACCGTCTCGCGCGCGAGTTTTTCTGCGAGCTGAGGAGGCAGTCCGGCCGCACTGCCGGCCTGCGCCAGCGCTTCGGCGAGCAGGAACACATAGGCGGGTCCCGAGCCGGACACCGCCGTCACCGCGTCCATCAGCGCCTCGTCGGCGATCCACTCAACGGTGCCGGTCGCGCGGAGGAGGCGGTCCGCGAGCGCGCGTTGCACGGCGCCGGCGTCGAGCGGCACGGCGACAGTGATGCCGCGGCCGATCGCGGCCGGGGTGTTCGGCATGGCGCGCACGATCGCGCAAGCTTTGGCCAGGGTGCCGGCCAGGAATCGCAGCGTCCGCCCCGCCATGATCGATACCACGACGGTCGAAGCGCCGATCATCGGCGCGAGCGCGGGGAGGGCCTCGGCCGCGACCTGCGGCTTCACCGCGATGACGATGGCGGCGACATCGGCGAGCGCGCGCGGATCCGGATTGAGCCGCACGCCGCGCTCGGCGAGCGCGGCGATTTGCGGCGACGGCTGCGGCTCGATCACCGCGACGGTCTTCGGATCAAGGCCAAACCGCACCCAGCCTTCGAGCAGGGCGCTGCCCATCTTGCCGGCGCCGACCAGAACGAGCGTGCCGGAGAAATCGCTCAAATCCGGGCCCTGGCCGCCGGAAGCTATGTCCGAGGTCGTCGTCGCCGAGGTCGTCATCGCCATTCCCCGTCATGCCGAAAGCCGCGCGCGGGCCTGCGCAATCCATAGCCAAGGCCGCTGCGGAAGTACAAATGCCGGGGAATACAAATATCGGAGAAGGTGGATCGGGGCTTGCGAGTCGCGCTCGCCGCCACGCAGTGACGGCCGCTCAAGCCTCGCCCGAAGTCTCGAACATGGCGGAGTCCATCGCCTCGCGCGCGCCCTTGCCGGCCCAGACGACGAACTGGAAAGCCGGATAGTAGCGTTCGCAGGAATCGAGCGCGCTGCCGAGCACCGCCTCGCACTGCCGGCCCGAGGCGGCGACGCCGCCGGCGAGCACCAGGGCATGGCGGAACATCACCATGCCGTTCTGCATCCAGACGTCGAAATGGCCGATCCACAGTTGCTCGTTGATGAGCGCGACCAGCTGCTGGACATCGGTGAGTCGCGGCTCGGGCACTTTCATGTCGAAGGCGCAGGCGAGATGCAGCGCCTCGATGTCGACCATCCAGGTGAAGGAAATCTGATAGTTGGTCCACTTGCCGGTGACGACGAGTGCGAGTTCGTCCTCGCCCGAGCGCTCGAACGGCCAGTTGTTTCCGGCCGCCATGCGCTCGACTACGTCGAGGGGATTATTGCGCTGATCCCGGGCGATTTCGATGATGGACATGCCGTCTCCACACTCCGTCCGATACGAGTGGAAATGCGCACGCCACTTGACCCCGCCATCTATTGGGTTCCACTAGAAGCTCCCCAGCCCCCGTAGTCGGCCGCGATTTGACGCAGGTACAATTGCCGCACACGCGTTGACTGAAGAGCGGGAATCGGCCGGGACGACGACTTTAGTCGGCCCAATTCATGGCGTCGAAGCCGTACAAGCGCCTTTATCGGCGTCGCTATCGGCAGTCATGAAGTGATTTGCCCTCCCGGCACAATCCTCAAAAAATTCCCGTCCACAGGCGCGACTGCGACAAGTTGACTCGGGGCGCGGGTGGGGCAGTGGATCGGACGCGGCGTGCGGTGCCGCGGCATCAGTCAAACAAGCTAGAGACCGACTCTTCGGCGGCGGTACGGCCGATGGCCTCGCCGATCAGCGTTGCGATCGAGAGCACGCGGATGTTGGGCGACGAGGTGATGGCCGGCGTCGGCTGAATGGTATCGGTGATCACCAGTTCCTTGAGATTGGACGCGGCGATGCGGTCGACCGCCTTTCCCGAAAGCACGCCGTGGGTGATGTAGCCGTAGACCGCATTGGCGCGTTTCTCCAGCAACGCATCGGCGGCGTTGATCAGCGTGCCGCCCGAATCGACGATGTCGTCGACCAGGATGCAGGTGCGGCCGTCGACCTCGCCGATGACGTTGGCAACTTCGGATTCGCCCGGCCGCTCGCGGCGCTTGTCGACGATGGCGAGCGGCGCGTTGATGCGCTTGGCGAGCCCGCGCGCGCGCACCACGCCGCCGACGTCGGGCGACACCACGATGACGTTGTCGAGCGCGAATTGCTGCTTGATGTCGCGCATGATGACCGGCGCGGCGAACAGATTGTCGGTCGGGATGTCGAAGAAGCCCTGGATCTGGCCGGCGTGAAGATCGACCGTCAGCACCCGGTCGGCGCCGGCGCGGGTGATGAGGTTGGCGACCAGTTTTGCTGAAATCGGCGTGCGCGGCCCCGGCTTGCGGTCCTGACGGGCGTAGCCGAAATAGGGGATCACCGCCGTGATGCGCCGCGCCGAGGCGCGCCGCAGCGCGTCGATGATGATGAGCAATTCCATCATGTGGTCGTTGGCGGGAAACGACGTCGACTGGATGACGAACACGTCGGCGCCGCGCACGTTTTCCTGGATTTCGACGAAAATCTCCATGTCGGCGAAGCGGCGGACCACGGCCTTGGTCAGCGCGGTGCCGAGATAGCCGCCGATGGCCTCGGCCAGCACGGGATTGGAATTGCCGGCGACGAGCTTGATCGCTCCGTTATTGCCCCGCATTCCCGCTCTCCTGCGCCCGCGGCTTCGCGTTCACGCGGACCTGATACAAGCCGCCTGAGAGGCTGGCAACATGAATCGGGCTCTTGTCCCCGCGGGTTTTTCTCTTGCGATGCCAGCTGGTTAATGGGCGCTGACGGCGGCCCGCCGCTGGCGTCAATCGAGCGCGATCGCGTTGACGTGGCGTCCGTAATCGGGCTCGGCACGGTGGGTGGTGCGGCGATAGCTGAAAAACCGCTCCGGGTCCGCGTAGGTGCAGGCGCCGATGTCCTCGATGTGGCGAACGCCCGCCCGGGTCAAACGCGCGGCGATGTAGCCGCCGAGATCGAACAGGGCGTGGCGCTCGCGCGAGGCGGGGGCGAAGAAGCCCTTGCTGGCGGGGTCCTCGGCCTCAAAGCGCGCGATCAGATCGGGGCCGACTTCGTAATTCGGCTGGCGGATCATCGGCCCCAGTGCGGCGCGGATTTGGCTGCGCGCGGCGCCAAGCCGCTCCATGGCATCGACTGCGGCCTCCGCGACCCCCGCCAGCGCCCCGCGCCAGCCGGCATGCGCCGCGCCGATGACGCGGGCCTGCGGATCGGCGAGCAGGATAGGTCCGCAATCGGCCGTCGTCACGCCGATGGCGAGCGCGCGCTTGCGGGTGACGATGGCGTCGGCGCGCGGCCGCGCCTCGGACGTCCAAGGCGCCTCGGCGACCACGACCTGCGGCGAGTGGATCTGATAGGCGGTCACGAAGCGGCTCGGCTCGACCCCGACGGAGGACGCCATGCGGGCGCGATTTTCCATGACGTGGACGGCGCTGTCGTGCGAGCCGATGCCGCCGTTGAGGCTCGCATAGGGACCGCCGGAGACGCCGCCTTGGCGCGTGAAGAAGGCGTGGCGGATGCCGGCGAGCGCCAGTATGTCGGCCTGCATCATCACGACGGCGTCACGAAGCCCGGCAGCGCGCCGAGCCCGGGGTCGGCAACCGCGAGCGCCTTGAACAGCTCTCCCATGCCTTGCGCGCCGGTCGCGGTCAGCCGCGCCAGCGCGAGGTCGATCTCGATCGCCTTCTCGCGCGTCGCCCTGGCCTTGAGCGCCGCTGCCCGCTTGTCGATGCCGAGCCGCGACAGCAGCTCGCGCTGCGCAATGGGGCCGTGAACGCGCGCCCCGATGCTTTCCGCGCTCTGCGCCAGCGCCTCGAAGTCGACGTGAGCCGTCAGATCGGCCTCGCCGGGCGCGCGCAGCGGCTCGGTGAAGGAATGCCCGGCGACTGCCTGCAGGGTGTCGCCCAGTCCGCTCTGGGCGTGGCCGTAATCGAGGATCAGCGCCGCGCCGTCGCTGCGCACCCGCCGCCCCAGTTCGAGGGCGAGACCGTCGGAGCGCCATTCGCAGATCGCGCCGTCCGGCGGCTGGCGCAGTTTGCGCGGCAGGGTGGCGTCGAAGAACGGCAGCGGATCGCGGGCCGCCGTGAAGGCGAGAGTGCCGTCGTCGGCGATTTCGACGACGCGTTCGTGCCAGCCGTCCGACTGTTTGATGGCCTGATGCACCGGCAGCGCATCGACGAATTCGTTGGCGATGGTGAGGCTGGGGCCGCCGGGGACGTCCTCGAGCGCGGTGTGCCACAGGATCGGCACGCCGAGGTCCTTGAGGCGGCGCCGCTGCAAATCCTGGAGCGCCGGGCTGATCTCCACCAGATGCAGGACGATGGCGGGGAGGAATCCGTTCACCACCTTGCCGGCCCGCAGCGCGTCGAACATCAGCGTGCCGCGCCCGGGGCCGAGCTCGATCAGCCGCACGTTCTCCGGTGCGCCCATCTGCTGCCAGACCGCGGCCAGCCAGATGCCGATCAGCTCGCCGAACATCTGGCTGATCTCCGGCGCCGTGATGAAATCGCCCTCGGCACCGAGCGGATCGCGATGGATGTAATAGCCATGTTGCGGATGGGTGAGGCAGAGCCGCATGTAGTCGGCAACGGGCATCGGCCCGGCGGCGGCGATGAGCCGGCGGATTTCGCTCTCCAGCGGCGAGGGTCGATCAGCCATCTTTCATTGGGCTTTTACTGGCTCGCGCGTCAACGCGTAGGTCAGGACGCCGACGCCCGCCAGCATCAGCGGAATGCACAGCACCATGCCCATGGTGAGCCCGCGCCAGAGAAAGCCGAGCTGGGGGTCGGGCTCGCGGAACAGTTCGCAGATGATGCGGGCGACCCCGTAGCCGAGCGCAAAGGCTCCCGTGACGGTACCGGGCCGCTTGAGGGCGCCGCAGCGCACCAGTACGCCGAGCACGACGAACAGCACGACGCCCTCGAGCGCGGCTTCGTAAAGCTGGCTCGGGTGACGCGGGATCGGACCGCCGTTGGGAAACACCATGGCCCACGGCACGTCGGTCGGCCGGCCCCACAACTCGCCATTGATGAAATTGGCAAGCCGGCCGAGGCACAGCCCGATCGGCGTGACCGCGGCGGTCACGTCGCCGAGCGACAGCATCGAGATGCCGCGATGCCATGCGAACAGCACGATGGCGACGATGCAGCCGACCACGCCGCCGTGGAACGACATGCCGCCGTTCCAGAGCTGGAAGATCTCGAGCGGATGGGCGACGAAATGCGGCAGGTTGTAGAACAGCACATAGCCGGTGCGGCCGCCGAGAATGATGCCGAGCGTGATCCAGACCACGAAATCGTCGAACTGGATGACGGTGAACGGCGCCGCTCCGCCCCATAGCCGCGGCGCCGCGATGATGGCGCGCGCATAGAACCAGCCGCCGATGATGCCGACGATATAGGCGAGCGCATACCAGCGCACGGCAAACGGGCCGATCGAGATCAGCACCGGGTTGATGGCGGGAAAAGGCAGGACCGGCAGAACGAGCATCGGCTGGGCTTCCATGCGGGCACGCCGCGCCCGGTTTCGTCGCTTCGCGCCCCTTGCGGCTGCGCGGCACCATTGCCATTGTTGGCCGGCATAGCAAGCGGGACCGGCCGGCCGGGCCGAACGGTGTCGCGCGGGGTTTTTTGGAGGCGGTCATGGTCCAGACGACGAACCGGTTCTTCGACGAGGTGGCCCGGTTGATGAACGACGCCGCCGGCGTGGCGCAAGGCGTCCGGCGCGAGTTCGAGACGATGTTCCGCAGCCAGGCGGAACGCATCCTGCGCGAGCTCGACGTCGTCCACCGCGAGGATTTTGAGGCCGTCAAGGAGATGGCCCGTCTGGCGCGTGAGGAGAACGAAGCGCTCAAGGCCCGCGTCGCAGCGCTCGAAGCCGGGCTCGGCAAAGCCGGCGCGCCGGGGGCAGGCTCCTCGGGCCGGACCGCGGCCGAATAGAGCCGGACCAGGCCCGGACCAAGGTCCCGATCGCGCGGTCCCGGCGTTCCTTGTTTTTCAGCATCCGCGCCGCTATAAGCGCGGCGACCGCTGCTCCAGCACCCCTGGAGGCTGCCGCGGAATTTCCTTTTGCCTGACAGGACTTGTCGACCGACAGGACTTGTCGACAGACACGACACTTTAGACAAGACTTGCAACGAGGATCAAACACGTCATGGCGACCGTCAATCTGATCAAGGCCGCGGCGCGGCAACGGGCCGGCAAGGGGACCGCCCGGGCCGAGCGTCGCGCCGGCCGCGTCCCCGGCATCATTTATGGCGACGGCAAGCCGCCGCTGCCGATCTCGCTCGATTACGATGACCTGCACCAGCGCATCTATGCCGGGCGTTTTCTCACCACGATCCACGACGTCGAAGTCGACGGCGTCAAGCATCGCGTCATCCCGCGCGATTTCCAGCTCGATGCGGTGCGCGACCTGCCGCTGCACGTCGACTTCATGCGGCTCGGCGAGGGCGCGACCATCCGCGTCAACATCCCGGTCCACATCCTGAATGCCGAGCAGTCGCCGGGCGTCAAGCGCGGCGGCACGGTCAGCATCGTCACCCATGCGGTCGAGGTGCGCTGCCGCGCCGACGCCATCCCGAGCGCGATCGAGGTCGATGTCAGCGGCCTCGAGATCAACTACTCCAAGCACCTGAGCGACATCACGCTGCCCGAGGGGGTGCGCGTCGTCAGCACGCGAGACATCACGCTGGTCACCGTGGTGCCGCCGTCGGGCTATGCGGAAGAGATAAAGGCGGCAGCCGAGGCCGCCGCCGCAGCCGCCGCCGCCGCGGCCACCGCCGCGGCAGCCGGTACGCCGGCCGAGGGTGCGCCTGCCGGCGCGCCCGGCGCAGCGCCAGGTGCCGCGCCGCCGGCGGCCGCCGCCGCGCCCGAGAAGAAGTGAGGTTGCGCGGCGCTGGACGAGGCCGATGCTGCTCCTGGTCGGGTTAGGCAATCCGGGAGCGCGCTATGCCGGCAACCGGCACAATATCGGCTTCATGGCGCTCGCCGAGATCGCCAAGCGCCACGGGATCGGGCCGTGGCGCCGGCGCTTCCAGGGGGTCGCCTGCGAAGGGCCGATCGGCGGCGCGCGTTCGCTGTTGCTGCTCCCCGGCACCTTCATGAACGAGTCCGGTCGCTCGGTCGCCGAGGCGGTGCATTTCTACAAGCTCGTGCTCCCCGACGTCACCGTATTCCACGACGAGATCGACCTGTCGCCCAGCAAGGTCAGGGTCAAGGTCGGCGGCGGCATTGCCGGCCATAACGGGCTGCGTTCGATCAGCGAGCACATCGGCAACGACTACCGGCGGGTGCGCATCGGCGTCGGCCATCCGGGCGACAAGGATCTGGTCCATGCCTATGTGCTGAGCGACTTCGCCAAGAGCGAGCGGCCCTGGGTCGAGGCGCTCCTCGACATCATGGCCGACAACGTCGACCTCATCGCCCGCGGCGAGGATGCGAGCTTTCAGAACAAGGTCCATCTCGCCATGGCCGCGAAGGGATTTGGCGAAGAGGCGAAAAAGGATTCAAGCAACGATCGCGGCGAGGCGTGAGCCGCCGGACAGGGTGAAGATATTCCATGGGCTTCAAATGCGGCATTCTCGGCTTGTCCAATGTCGGCAAGTCGACCGTGTTCAACGCGCTGACCGCGACCGCGACCGCGCAGGCGTCGAACTATCCGTTCTCGACCATCGAGCCGAACGTCGGTGAGGTCATGGTGCCCGATCCGCGGCTCGAGGTGCTGTCGAAGCTCGCCAAGTCCGCCAAGATCAAGCCGACGCGGCTGAGCTTCGTCGATATCGCCGGCCTGGTCAGCGGCGCCTCGCGCGGCGAAGGGCTGGGCAACCAGTTCCTCGCCCACGTGCGTGAGGTCGACGCCATCGCGCACGTGGTGCGCTGCTTCGTCGACCAGAATGTCGCCCACGTCTCCGGCGCCATCAATCCCATTGCCGACATAGATACGATCGAAACCGAGCTGATGCTGGCCGATCTCGACAGCCTGGAGCGGCGCATCGAGGGCCTCGCCAAGAAGGCCAAGGGCAGCGACAAGGAGGGGCTGGAGGCCAAGGAAACGCTCGAGCTTGCCAATCGTGCGCTGGCGCTGCTGCGCGACGGCAGGCCCGCCCGCCTGGTCGAGCGCCGCGCCGAGGAGGAGAAGGCGTTCCACATGCTCGCGCTCATCACCTCGCTGCCGGTGCTCTATGTCTGCAACGTCGACGAGGCCTCGGCGGCGACTGGCAGCGATCTTTCCCGCCAGGTCGAGGCGCGCGCCAAGGCCGAAGGCGCGGTCTGCGTCGTCATCTCGGCGAAGATCGAGGCCGAGATCGCCGTGCTGCCGGCCAACGAGCGCGACGAATTCCTCAACGCCATGGGGCTCAAGGAGCCGGGCCTCGACCGCCTGATCCGCGCCGGCTATGCGCTCCTCAACCTGATCACCTATTTCACCGCCGGCCCCAAGGAAGCCGCCGCCTGGACCATCACCCGCGGCACCAAGGCGCCGCAGGCGGCGGCCGTCATCCATTCCGACTTCGAGCGCGGCTTCATCCGCGCCGAGACCATCGGGTATGACGATTACGTGCGCTGGAGCGGCGAAAACGGCGCGCGCGACGCCGGCAAGATGCGGCTGGAAGGCAAGGCCTACGTCGTCGCCGACGGCGACGTCATGCATTTTCGCTTCGCGACGTGATCGCAAGCCGGCCCCCTCGCCTGCGATTCAGACTTCCGTTCACATCTGCTGCCCGCGATTGCGGATGGCGCCGAGATGCTCGTTGATGCGGAACACGATGAGCACGAATTCGGCAATGATGCGGGCCAGGATCACGCCCATGCAGGCGCCCAGCACGCTGGCGATCAGCGAGATCATGCCGACGAAAGGGTTGAAGGCCATGGCGGTCAGCGAGCTGACCGCGCCGGCGACTCCGAGCAGGATGGAGAGGATCACGGCCAGCCAATAGAAGACCTTGATCACGATGGGAGTCACGAACCGCTCCCACTGGAACAGGTCGCCGATGCCGAACATGTTGCCTCCTCTCAACGGGGACCGATCAAAAGGCACAAAGTCATGCGGGTGATTCTCGACGCGGGGCCGAGACTGCGCTTCGCGATTAGGGCGGTCAATCAAGGCCGGCGTGTGGAATTGACGGCATTTCCACCGCCGTTTAGAGCATGATCCGAAAAAGCGGAAACCGGTTTTCCGCAACCATCATGCTCTGCCGGAACGATGGAGCGTCAATCGGTTTAATCTGAATCGATTGATTGACGCTCCAGGCACGTCGAGCATCGCCGCCGCAGGTCGTCCATGCGCGTACATCCTTTGCAGACTTTCAGGACGCTGACGCGAGACTTCTCGCCCGATCAGCGCCGCGCCGCTTCGGTCGCCGCGCTCGCGCACGCCCTTCATGACGGCTATACCGATCTCATCTACATCATGCTGCCGCTGTGGCAGTCGGAATTCGGCCTGAGCTACGCGGCGCTTGGCGCGCTGCGCGGCGTGTTCGCCGGCGCCATGGCGAGCCTGCAGATCCCGGCCGGCCTTCTGTCCGAACGGCTCGGCGCCGCCACCGTGCTGGCGCTCGGCACCGCGTTGGCCGGTCTCGGCTATTGCCTCGCCGGCGCCAGCACCGGCTTCGGCCTGCTGGTCGTGGCGCTCTTTATCGGCGGCATGGGCGCCAGCGCGCAACATCCGATCGCGTCCGCTCTGGTCGCGCGCGCCTTCGCCGGGCCGCGCTCGCTCAAGGCGCTCGGCACCTACAATTTCGCCGGCGACATCGGCAAGATGACGGTGCCGGCGACGCTGTCGCTGCTGCTGCTGGTGATGGCATGGCGGCCGGCGCTCGCGCTCCTCGGCAGCATCGGCGTCGTGCTGGCGGTGGTGATCTTCATGGTCACGCCGCGCTTCGAGCAGCGCACGGGCGCCGAGCCGGACGCGACAAAAGTTGTGGATGACCGGCCGCGCAAGCCGCTGGCGTTCCTGCTGCTGCTCGCGATCGGCATCATCGACAGCGCCACGCGCATGGGCTTCCTGCTGTTCCTGCCGTTCGTGCTGACGCACAAGGGTGCGAGCCTGCAGACCGTCGGACTGGCGATGACGCTGGTGTTCGCCGGCGGTGCCACCGGCAAGCTCGCCTGCGCCTTCATCGGCGCGCGAATCGGCGCCATGGGCACGGTGTGGCTGACCGAGGGCCTCACGGCCGCAGGTATCCTGGCACTTTTTCCACTGCCGCTCGACGCCGCGCTGGCGCTGCTGCCGCTGATCGGCATCGCGCTCAACGGCACCTCATCGGTTCTCTACGGCTCGGTGCCCGACTTGGTCGAGCCGAGCTCGCGCACCCGCGCGCTGAGCGTGTTCTATACCGGCACCATCGGCTCCGGCGCGATTGCGCCTACGCTTTTCGGCCTTGCGGGCGACGCGTTCGGGGTCTGGCAGGCCCTGGCGCTGGTCGCTGGCCTGGTCCTGTTCACGATGCCGCTGGCCGCCCTGCTGCGGCCGGCGTTGCCGCGCGGTTATGGTTCCCGTCTGGCGTGAATACGGCAGGATTGTGGCAAACTGCGGCAACATTGCGGCCCGAGCCATAACGGTGTAAGGTTCCGCTAACCCATGGGCGTGAAGCGGTGACCCCAACCGCCCACGCGGTGTTGGGTAGGTGTTCGGGCCGCGTCTCCCCCGATGCGGCGCCGGATTTGATGTGGAATGGAGCCCCCCAGATGAGAACGTCAATTTCTTTCGCTACTGTCGGCCTTGCGCTTGTTGCGGGCGCACCGGCGGCTCATGCGCAAAACTATTACTATGCGCAGCAGCCGCTCTACTATTCGCAGCAGCCGCTCTACTATGCGCAGCAGCAGCCGCTGTTGCTCTCCCCGCAACTGGTCGCGATGCCGACTCAGACCATCGTGACGCAGCCGGTGCAGACCATCGTGACGCAGCCGGTGCAGACCGTGCAGACGATCCAGACGGTGCGGACCGTGCAGCCGGCCTATGCCACACGCACCATCTACCGGCAGCCGACTCGCGTCATGTACCAGGCCTCGACGCGTTCCGGTTTCCAGCGCGCCGTCTATCGCGTTCCGGCTCGCGGCGGTTATCAGCGCGTGGCCTACCAGGCGCCGGCACGCTACCAGCGCGTGGTCTATGATGCCCCGGTCCGGCAGGTTGTCAGCCGTCAGATCGTGACCCAGCAGGCCATCGTTCCGACGCAGACCATCGCCTATACGCAGCCGGTCTATAACCAGCCGGTCTATACGCAGCCGGTCTATGACGTCGCCGTCCAGCCGGCGCCGGTCGTGACGCCGCTCTATCGGCCGTATTACAGCGACGCGGCCTACTATGCTCCGGCGGTCGCCGCTCCGTCGTTCCGCTACGAGTATCAGTTCGACCGCATCCTGGTCATCGACAACAGCACCAATCTCATCGTGCAGACGATTTGGCGCTGACGCGTTACTGACTGAACCTCCAGAAGAAACTACTAGCGCCGCCGCAAGGCGGCGCTTCTTTTTTTGCGGGACGGCATCGGGTCCGCATTGAGCCCTCGCTGCGCGCATGCGGTCGCCGGATGGCGCAAGCGCGTCGGCTTTGCGGCGCCGGAACCCGGCGGCCTGAATCGGCGCCAAGATAGAGCCCAAGACAAAACCATCGCCGCGAAGTCGCCGTTCCCGCCACGCGGCCGGAACGCGGAACGCGACCGCGCGTTGGCCTGCGTCCGGACCGTTCGTCCGGACTGCAGATGCAGAGGAATTGGCTCATGAGAACCCGAGTCTCCTACAGGTACCCGGTGTCCTACGCCGTGCTTGGATTCGCGCTGGTCGCCGCGGCCCCTGCGGCGCACGCCCAGACGCTGGTCTACGATCAGTCGGTCTACGGTCAGCCGGTCTACCAGCCAGTCTACGATCAGCCGGTCTACGATCAGCCGATCGGCGTCACGCAACAGCCCGTAGTGGTCGTGCAGGCGCCGGTGGTTACCCGCACCGTCGTGGTGCAACCGGTCGAGACGGTGCGGACGATCCGGACCGTGCGAACGGTGCGGATGGTGCGTCCCGTCGTGCGCCGCGAGGTCGTCACCACGCGGCGGATCGTCGAGCGCCGCGTCGCCGCCAACTATCCGCGGCGGCTCTATGACGTGGTGACGGCGCCGGCCGCGGCCGCACCCTATCGGCGGCCGGTCTATGACGTGGTCACGTCCGCGCCCTACCGGCCGATCTACAACCGGCCGATCTATGACGCAGTGGTGGCCGCGCCCGCCCCCTTCGTCGATACGACGCCGGTTGCGGATGATGATTGGGGCTACACGGCGCCGGTCGCCGTCGCGGCTCCGGCCTATCGCTACGTCTATCAGTTCGATCGCATCCTGGTGATCGACCCGGTGACGGGAGCGGTGGTGCAGACGCTGCCGCGCTGAGCGCGGTCGCCGAAGGAACTGCGACGCAAGCGGCGCCGCCGCCGATGCGGCGGCGCGCGCACTTGGGCGGGCAGTTTACGCGGAACACCAGCGCAAAACATTTTCCGGAGAACGTGGCGTCTCCGGGAACATCGAAATTCCGAGGAACATGGAGGCGCCCATGAGACGTCTACTCAACAGACGCCCACTCATCGTGGCGACGGCGGTCGCGGCGCTGGCGTGCGGATTTTCCGCCGGCGTCCGGCCTGCCGATGCGCAGAGCGACAGCATTGCGCCATCCGACAGCGGCGAATTGGCCAACCCGCCGCTCGAGCTTACGTCGGCGCAGCGCACCGCGATCTATCAGAGCGTCAGCAAGGACAGGAGCAAGACGGCGCGCACTGGGTTCCCCGCCGTGGTCGGCGCCGACGTGCCGCCGATGCTGGAACTCTACACGCTGCCGGACCAGACCGTAGCGGACAATCCCACGGCAAAACTGTTCCGCTACACGATGGTGCAGGATGAGGTCGTGATCGTCGATCCGACGAAGATGCGCGTGGTCGATGTCATCGGCCCGAACGGCGGCTGACGGCCGGGCGGGGAGGGCGGAACTCTACCGCTGCGCCTTCTTGGCCGCGACCGTGACCGCGCCGGGCAGCACGTCGAGATACGGGCCCATGAAGAAGGCCTCGCCGGAACCATCGCCGAAATAGCGGTCGTAGCCGTCGATCATGGCGCGCACCGGCGCCACGCAGGCCGGCATCGAGGCGACGATCAGGTCGCCAAGCTCGGCCTTGGGTTCCCGGCCGAAGCGCGGGTCAGCGACCACGGCGCGCACGATGCATTCGGTCGCCGAACGCACCAGCGGTTCGGTCGCCGCGATCTTCTGCGGTGCGGAACGATTGATCGCGGTGGTCGAATCGTCGAGCGGTTCGGTGGCGACGGCGATGACCAGTGCCGTGCCGAAGAGCGGTGCCAAAATCATGCGCTGTCCCTCACCCTGAAGCGCTGCCCATAGCGGTGCGAGGGTGTGGCGGTCAACCCATGATTTCCGCATGCCGCCGCCGGCGCCGTGCTGGTTCCATGCGGCCGCCGTGGTATAGTGAGTGCGGCGGATTTAAGGAGCACGATCATGATTGTTCCCATGGCGTTGGCGATCGGCGCGCAATTGATGATGCCGGTGGCCGACAGCGTCCCGACCCTCAACGTCGAACAGGTGTGCCAGGGCATTGCCCAGCAGGGCGGCGTCACGTTCCACGATCCCGCCATCGCCAAGGAAAAGCAGAACTGTCTCGACAGCGAGAAGTCGACCCGCGACGATCTCGTCAAGGCATGGCCGACCTTCTCGGCGTCCGACCGCACCCACTGCGAGAATGAATCGCGTATGGGCGGGGAATCGAGCTACACCGAGCTGCTGACGTGCCTGGAAATGGCGCGCGACGTGAGAAAGATGCGCGCCGACCAGAACGCCGCATCGGGCGCCGCCACGACGCCGCGCACCAAGCGCCGTTCGCAGCGCAACGATTGACCTTGGCATCGACCCTGCCGCCTGCGCAGGCCTGGATCGCGATTGGCGCAAGCCGGCATCAATCAGTAGCCGATCAGGATTTCGCTGACCGTCGGCTTCACGGCGCGCACGGCCTCGTCGCTGGAACTGAATTCCTTGTCGGCCGCCAGGGCGCTCACCGCATCCTCGGCGGCTTTCGGATCGGCTCGCATGCTGGCCGCGACCTTGCAGCCGCCGGCGACGTCGAGCAGCTTGCCGCCGTCCCAGTCGCTCACCACCGCGACGTTGTCCTTGAAGCCCTTGAGCTTGAACGGCTTGTGGTTGAGCTTTTCGAGCTCGGCCAGCGTGAGGCCGAGCCGCACGCCGCCGGGCGCCGTCCAGCCCGACTGGCCGTTGATCACAATCAGATAGGTGCCGCTGCGGCTCGCCGGATTGGACCACCACACTTCGAGCCGCTTTCTTGAATCATTCGGAAACAGCACGGACGCCATGGTCTTGGCGCCGGAGCCGGCGTCGACTTCGCTGAAGGTGACGTTGTGCGCGTCGAACACCTGGGCGAGCTTGATGTTGCTTGAATCCTTGGCAAAGGCGCCGTTGCAGGCGACCGCGCGGAACGGCGCCGGCCGTGCCGCCGGTTTCTTTTCGGCCGGCTCGGCCGCCTCGCCGGTCGCGGCACGGGAAGCCGGATGCGCGGCCTTCTTGCCGCGCGAAGGCTCGGCCACAGCGCCCGGCATCTGCTGCTGCATCTGCGACGGCGCGAGCTCGTCTTCCGGATCGATGTTCGGATCGCGCTTCTGTGCCGACGCCGGTCCGGCCGCCGCGACCACAAGGCCCGCAACCAGCAACGCACTCAACAAACGTCCACGCATTCCCACCCTCCCATGCCCTGCCGCCAACACCCTACCATGGCGCGCGCCATCCGCCGCCGCGCATATTGTCCCGCGCTGGAAAGCGCAAGGCGCGAGCGGGCCGGTGCGATGGGAATAACGGTGCAGCGGCACCGCTTTTCCAACCGCGGCCGCCGCGCGCGGGCGTAAATTTCTGCATCCTCCCCCGTGCAAACGGGGGAGGTGCCATGCGCAGCATGGCGGTGGGGGCGTGGGCGGCGCGGTAAATCTCGTTCACGCGTGCAATCGTCGGCGGATGTAAGATATCCGCGGCGCCGCGCCCCCTCCACCGCGCTTACGCGCGGTCCCCCCGCTATCGCGGGGGCGGATAGCTGCTCTCAGAAGGACCGCCGCAGGTGTTCAGGTCCCGGTCTTCGCGCCGAGCAAAAAGTAGGTGTCCATCACACCCTTGCCCTTGATCTCCAGTAGGCCGCGCGGCTCGAACGCGTAGTCGTCGCCGAGCGCGCGGCGCATTTCGCCCGAGATGTGGATGCGGCCGGCGGCGCCGAAGGTTTCCATGCGGCTTGCGGTATTCACGGTGTCGCCCCACACGTCGTAGATGAACTTGTGGCTGCCGATCACGCCGGCGACGACGGGCCCGACGTGGATGCCGAGCCGGGCCTTGACCTCGATGCCGAGCGAGCCGCGTATCTCTTCGACGATCGCCACCATGTCGAGCGCCAGGTCGGCGATGCGGCGGCAATGGTCCGGCAGCGGCTCGGGCAGTCCGCCGGCCACCATGTAGGCGTCGCCGATGGTCTTGATCTTTTCGAGCCCATGCTGGTCGACTGCGCGGTCGAAGCGCGAGAACACGGTCGACAGGATCTCCACCACCTGGTCCGGCGGCAGCTCGGCCGCGAGCGGCGTGAAGCCGACGAGGTCGGAGAACAGGATGGTGGCGTTGGCAAACCGGTCGGCGACCACCGCCGCGCCGTTGCGCATGCGGGTCACGATGGTCTGCGGCAGGATATGCAGCAGCAGCGACTCGGAGCGCTGCTTTTCGAGGCGCAACTCCTCGAAATGGCTCTGCTCGCGGTCGCGCAGCCATTTCTTCTCGAGACAGGCGTCGATGCGGGCGCGCAGCAGGATCGGATCGAACGGCTTCGGCAGGTAGTCCTCGGCGCCGGCCTCGATGCAGCGCACGGCGCTGTCGAATTCGTCGAGCGCCGAGATCACGATGACCGGGATGTGCCGGGTACGCGAGCTCGACTTGAGCCGGCACAGCACCTCGAAGCCGTTCATCCCCGGCATCATGAGGTCGAGCAGGATCAGATCGAATTTCTCGTCGACCAGGCGATCGAGTGCGGTGGCGCCGTCCTCGACGGTCGCGACCTGATGGCCCTCGCGTAAGAGCCGCCGCGACAGCAGATCCCGGTTCGAGGCGATGTCGTCCACCACCAGGATGCGGCTCGACAGCTGGCGTTGCACGCTTTCGCCGGTGATGCCGACCGGCGCGACCACGCGCAACAGGTCGGTGATGAGCGCGATCGGCCGGGTCTCCTCGGCGCGCGGCTGGGCGCCGCCGTGGCGGCCGCTGGCGATCTTGGTGTCGATGGCGACCAGCAATTCGTCGGCGGCGGCGCGCACCTTTTCAAGGTCGCGCAGCAGCTGCTCGCGCCCGGTGCCCTCCAGGTCCTCGGTGAGAATCTCGCTGTAGCCCTTGATCGCCGTGAGCGGCGTGCGCAGGTCGTGACGCAGCCGGCTCTGGAACGCGTCGAACTCCTCCTGCTCCTGGCGCATCGCGTCGGGCGCCTCGATGACGCGGTTGACCAGCGCGGCGAGCTCGGTGCTGGCGGTGCGCATGCGCTCGAGATCGCGGATCGCCTCGTCAAGGCCGAGCCGTCGCGCATCATCCAGGATGATGTCGATGAAGCCCATCATCGCGACGACGGGCGCGTTGAGCTCCTGGCGCAAAAACGCGGCCAGCGCCCGGTCGAAGCGGTCTGATGTTGGCAAGGTCCCCTGTCCCGTCTCAGTCATAACCCACGCCCGATTATCACGAGCAGTGCGTCGCCTTTTCCCCGCGCTCCAACAACGTCTCGATCTTCATCAGCAGCCGGTCGAGATCGACCGGTTTGGTATCGTAATCGTCGCACCCGGCATCGAGCGCCTTCTCGCGATCCCCCGCCATGGCATTGGCGGTCAATCCGATGACCGGCAGATGACTGGTGTGCTGCCCGGCCTTGATGCGCCGCGTCGCCTCCCAGCCGTCGATGACGGGGAGGCTGAGATCCATCAGGATGAGGTCCGGCCGCTCGGAATGGGCCATCTCGACCCCCTCGGCGCCATCGACCGCCATCGCGACCTGATAGCCGCGCCGTGCCAGCCGGCGCGACAGCATGTCCCGGTTCATTTCGTTGTCTTCGACCAGCAGCAGCTTGGCCACGGTCTATCCCCCACCGCAATGGTGGCGTCGGCAGCTTGTCTTTGCCGATGTCCCCCGACATCTAGCCGCGACAGACTCGGAAAGCCTGAAGCGCAGTGAGAAGAGTGTACTCCTTTTCGCGCGCGCTGCAATCCCGTGCTGCGGCCTCTGCCACAATTCCCGTCGCGGCGGCCCGCGGTCGCCGCGGCGAAGCACTGGAAATCAGCGGATTTGCCGGTATGTTGCTGATTATGCCGGCCGCCGTGACGGGATTGCCCTAAGCGGGCGGCAGTCTGTGTGAGTTGGCAGGGGACGATGCCAAGAGCCGACGTCATTTCCCGCGACGAGTATGCGCTGCTTCGCGCAACTCTCGAACACATGTCGCAGGGCGTCGCGATGTACGATTCGGAGCACAAGCTCGTCACCTGGAACGGACTGTTCCGGCAATACCTGGAAATACCGGACGAATTTCTCGGCACCGACCGCACCTTCTCCGATTACATCCGCTATCTCGGCGAGCGCGGCGAGTTCGGCGACGCCGATATCGAGGTCGAGCTGGAAAAGCGCCTGGGGTTGCTCGACCGGTCCCATTCGTTCGAGCGCGTTCGCCCCGACGGCATGGTGCTCGAAATCCGGCGCGATCCGGTGCCGGGCGGTGGCTTCATCGCCATCTACACCGACATCACCGATCGCAAGAAAGCCGAGAAGGAGCTGCGCGAGCGCACGCAGATGCAGCTGCGCGAGCACGAAGACCGCTTCCGCGCGATCGACGCCACCGCGCCGATCGGGCTCGTCATCGTCGATGAGAAGGATCAGAGCCTGCTGCAGCTCAATCCATGCTTCTGCGAGCTGGTCGGCCGGCCGGCGCGCGAATTGCTCGGCATGCCGATGTCCTCGATTTTCGAGGATGCCGAACACGGCAGCGAACTTGCCGCCATCGTCGGCTCGCCGTTGACCGAACGCAGGGAGTTTGAATTCCGCAAGCCGGACGGCGCCAACTGCTCGGTCATGGTGTCGCGCGCCGGGCTCGATTATCGCGGCGACAAGGCCATCATCGTCACTTTCGTCGACATCAGCGATCGGGTGCGGGCGGAGGATGCACTGCGGGACGCCAAGGAGACGGCGGAATCGGCAAACCGCGTCAAGTCCGAGTTCCTGGCCAATATGAGCCACGAATTGCGTACGCCGCTGAACGCGATCATCGGCTACAGCGAAATTCTGCTGGAGGACGCGGCCGAGCGCGGCGAGACGACGAGTGCGGGCGATCTGCAGAAGATCCAGGCCGCCGGCAGGCACCTGTTGCGCCTCATCAACGAGGTGCTCGATCTGTCGAAGATCGAGGCCGGGCGGATGGAGCTTTATTACGAGCAGGTCCATCTGGCGCGGCTGATCGAGGAGGTGAAGACCATCGTCGGGCCGATGGTCGAGATCAACAGCAACACTCTCGTCATCGACTGTCCGGAAGACATCGGTTCACTGCGCACCGATCTGACCAAGCTCAAGCAGAGCATCATCAATCTCGTCAGCAACGCCGCGAAATTCACCACAGGCGGCAGCGTGATCGTGCGGTTCTCGCGGCAGAGAACCGACGATGCGCAGTCCTGGCTCAAGATCGAGGTCATCGACAACGGCATCGGCATGAACCCGGAGCAGACTGCCCGGCTGTTTCGGGCATTCACCCAGGCCGATTCCTCGACCACCCGGAATTTCGGCGGCACCGGTCTCGGCCTGACCATCACCAAGCATTATTGCGCGATGCTCGGCGGCTCGATCAATATCAAGAGCGAGGTCGGCGAAGGATCGACCTTCACGATGCTGCTGCCGGACCAGTCGACGCCGGAACAGGCGGCTGAAGCCGCCGACGCCGACCGCACCACCACTCCGGCCGCGATGGTGTCAGGCGCCATCAAGGTGCTGGTGGTCGACGACGATCCCGCCGTTCACGACGTGCTGGCGGCGACCCTGGTCAAGGAAGGCTATCACATCGCGCACGCCCACGACGGCGTGGAGGCGCTCGACCTCATGCGCAAGGATCCGCCGGACGTCGTCACGCTCGATGTCGTGATGCCGAAAATCGACGGCTGGTCGGTGCTCAGCATCATGAAATCGGAAACCGCGCTGGCGCACATTCCGGTCATCATGCTCACCATCGTCGATGACCGCAATATCGGCTTCTCGCTCGGCGCCGCCGAATACATGACCAAGCCGGTCGATCGCAACCGGCTGATCGCGCTCATTCAGAAATTCGCGCGCATCGACAAGAGCGACACGGTGCTGATCGTCGACGACGACAAGGACGCGCGCTCCATGATCCGGCAGACCATCGAGGGTGTCGGCATGCGCGCCGCCGAGGCGCCGAACGGACACGCCGCGCTCGAATGGCTCACCGCCAATTCGCGGCCGTCGGTCATCCTGCTCGACCTGCTGATGCCGCGGATGGACGGCTTCGAGTTTCTGGAACGCGTGCGGCAAATCCCGAACCTGGTCGATGTGCCGATCGTGGTGCTGACGGCGAAGGATTTGACCGGCCATGAGCGCGCCGTCCTCGCCAAGAATACGCTGCTGGTTCTCAGCAAGAGCGCGCAGCCGATCGGCAGCCTGGGCGCGGCGCTGGCCGTGATCGCCGGCCGCGGCGGCGCGCCGGCGAAAAAGGCTTAGGACTATAGAAGTTGCGGCTCCGCCATCGCCGCCAGCCCAAGCCGCATCAGCGCTTGGCCGTGCGGCGCATCATCGAGCAGCGCGCTCTGCAGCGCGTCGCGTGCGTCCTGCGGCAGGTGCGCCGTATTGGCGCGAAATTTTGCGACGATCTGCTGCTCGCTCGGATCCGATAGGGCGACGGCGCGGGACACGCGCCGGCCGTCGCGCAAAACGGCCTCCAGTCGTCCGTCGAAGCCGGAGCCAAGCGTGTCATCGCCGGCGCATTCGACTAGCGCCGCGAGCGCCAGAATGTCCGCCCGGCCGATGGTCTCGGGTCGCAGCGTCGTCAAGTCCACACCGCCGTCGCACAGCGCCGCCGCGACCATGAACGGCAGGCTGGCGATAGCCTCGAGATCGTTGCGCGGCGCGATCTTGGCGTCGCGCGGCAGGGCGACAATGGGGAGCGCCCACGGCGCCATGACGCAGCGCATCGACGCGACGTCGTCGGCCCGAAGCTCCCCCTCGGCGCGCAGCGCGAGAACCGCTTCGATGTAGGGCTGGATCACGTGGGCGCAGGGAAAGCTCTTGGCCTGCGCGCGCGCGCCGATCCAGTTTTCGCCCAGGCCGGCGGTGAGGACCTCGAGATCCGCCGCCGGGGCGCCGAGGAAGGCGCCATAGAGCCCGTAGCGATGGTCGAGCGAATGGCGCGGCCCGCGGAAGTCATGGCGCGCCAACTGCGCCGCGATGATGCCGCCGTGCGCCGACCATCCGGTATGCAGCCATTTGGACCAGCCGCCATCGGCGAGAAAGGCGAGCAGGCCGCCGCTCATGCTGGTGGCAAGGCCGAGCGCATCGGCCATGGCGGCGCCGTCGAGGTTTTGGATTTGACCTGCGGCGGCTGCGGCGGCGACCGGCCCGACGATGCTGGTGGCGTGGAAGCCGCGCGCATGAAAGCCGCGGCCGGCGACCGCGCCGAGCCGGCCGGCGATCTCGTAGCCGACGGTGATTGCCGTCGTCATCGCCTCGAAGCTTGCATCGGCGAGTTCGGCGGCGGCCAGCGTCGCGGCAATCACGGTGCTGCCCGGATGCACCACCGTATCCGCAAATGTGTCGTCGAAATCGCGGGCGTGGGCGAGGCTGCCGTGAACCAGCGCTGCGGCAGCGGGCGAGGCCGGCGAGCCGGTGATCAGAATATGCGCGCCGGTGCCGCGCTCGACCTCCGCCCAGGCGGCGAGGCTGCGGCCCGCCGGGTGCGCGGCGGCCACGGCGATGAGACCCAGCGTGTCGAGAAGCCGCAGCCGCGCGCGACGATGCTGCGCGACCGGTATGTCGGCGGCCGTGGTCTCGCTCGCCCACGTCGCCAAGGTCTCGAGCGGCGTCATTGCAGTGGTGTCATGGCAGAGTCACCACACGCTCTCGAGCAGCGCGAGCACGTCGGCTTCGCCCATCGGCCGCGGCAGATTGGCCATCATGTAATCGGACATGGTCAGGCAAGCGATTTCAGGGAGCTCGCTTTCGGCGATACCGACATCGCGCAGCCGATGCGGCAGCGGCAATCGGCCGACAAATTCGGCGATGAGATCGGCGGCGGCGGCGCCGTCCTGGTCGGGATCGCGGCGCCGGCTGGCGCCGCCCAGCGCTTCCAGCAAAAGCGTCTGGTCGGAGCCGATGACGGGAAGGAAATGCCGCATGGCGGGCGCGAGCATGATGGCGTGGGAAATTCCGTGCTGCAGGGCCGCACGGCCGCCGACGATATGACCGACGGCATGCACCACCGAGACCATGGCGTTGATCGCCGCCATGCCCGACATGGTGGCGGCCATCTGACACGCGGCGCGGGCCTCGAGATCGTGCGGCGCCTCAACCGAGCGGGGCAATCCGTCGCGCAGCAGGCGCACCGCATGCAGCGCAAGCCCGCTCGAGATCGCGTGCCGCCGCGCCGAATAGAGCGTCTCGACCGCCCGCGCCATCGCGGTCATGCCGGTGGCGGCGGTCAGGAGCGGCGGCGTGTGCACCGCCATCTCCGGGTCGAGCACGGTTGCGGCGGGGGTCAGGGTGTCGTCCCAGAACAGCAGCTTGCGTCGCGACGCCGGATCGCGGCAGGCGCCGGTTGGCATCACGTCGGAGGCCGACCCTGCCGTCGTCGGCACGGCGATGTGCGGGACCGTGGCGGGTGGCAGCGGCTGTCGCTCCATCTCGCCGCCCGGCGCGTAGCGCACCGCATAGCGCATCAGGTCGCCGCCGGTCGCCAGCATGATCGCGATCGCCTTGCCGGCGTCGATCGTCGAGCCGCCGCCGACGGTCACCAGCGCATCGGCGCCGCTGTCGCGGAAGACGTCGAGGCCGCGCATCACCATCTCGATCGGCGTGTGCGGTTCGGCCTGAGCAAATACCACGGCGAGCTTGTCGCCGAGGCCGGCTTTGGCCTTTACCAGCATGTCGCCGCGCGCCACGGTCGAACCGCAGATGAGCATCGCGCGGCGTGCGCTCGCGCGGTCGACGATTTCGCCCAGCTTGCCGACCGCGCCGACGCCGAACACGATACGTCCCGGCCAATCGCCGAAATTGACCAAACCCAACTTTGTCACCTCGATTTCATGATCGCGCCGACGCAGAATTTGTGACGAGCACCATACCATCCCGTGTGAACTTGTGCCGCCAAAGCTTCAGGGCTAACATTTTCAGGTTCGGCGTATTTTTGCTGCGCGAATGCTTGCGGCAAAATGCGACCAAGGGAGAGAGGCGGCATGAGCGTGAAGTCGGGAATAGCTGTGGCTCTCGGGCTGTCGCTGCCGCTTGTTTGGGCTGGCGTTCCGGCTGCGCGAGCGGCCGACACCGTGCGCGTCGGGCTGGCGGCCGTCTATCCCGCCTATTCTATCCCGTACGCCGCGACCGAGCTCGGCTTCTACAAGGAGAAGAATCTCGACGTCGACATCACGCTGTTCCGCGGCGGGCCGGCAACGCAGGAGGCGCTCGCTTCCGGGGCCATCGACGTCAGCACCATCGCTCCTGCGGCCGCGGCGCTCGCCATCGCCAAGGGCGTGCAGGAGAGGATCGTCGCCATATCGGTGCCGCCGACGCCGCAAGGCTGGTACATCCTGGTGCCGGCCGCCTCGCCGATCAAAGCCATGGCCGAGCTGAGCGGCAAGACCGTCGGCGTCACGCAGAAGGGCTCGCTGACCGACTTCTGGGTACAGCGCGCCGCCGCGAAAGCCGGCATTGCGGTGCAGACCATCCCGCTCGGCGCCGCCGCGGTGATGCCGGCGCTCAAAGCGAGGCAGGTCGATGCCGCGATCCTGTGGCCGGTGTTCAGCTACAAGGGCATTGCCGACGGCGACTTCCGCTCGATCCTCGACCTCGGCGCCACCATGGAGCCCTCGGTCTCGGAAGGCTGGGCGGTGACCAGCGAAATCATGCAGAAGCGGCCCGCGGTGCTGCGCCATTGGCTCGAAGCCAACGCCAAGACCGTGGCCTACATGCAGACGCACGAGGATTGGACGAACAAGTTTTTGAAGAATTATTTCGAGGAGAAGGACGACCGCGTCGTCAAGCTGGTCTACGACAACTTCATCAAGCGCATCAATCCGGATGGCGTCATGCAGCCGGAATGGATAAAGGCGTCGCTCGAGCTCGCGGCGAGCGCCGGCTCGGAGATCAAGCTCCCTCCCGATCAGATCTTTTCGAGCGAATTCACCCCGATCAAGGCTGAATGACCGCTCGATGCCTGCGGCAGCTGACGACGTCGTTTCGCGCATCGATCGCGACGAGCTGGTCCGGCTGACGCTCGACATCTGCAACATCGACAGCCCGGTCGGCCATGAGCGCGCCGTGGCGGAACGGCTCGAGGACTGGTTTGCCACCGAAGGTTTTCCGGTCCGGCGCATCGGCCTCCTTGCTGATCGCTACAATCTCCTGGCGCGACTGCCCGGCACCGGGCGCGGACGGCCCTGCCTGATGTTCAACGGCCATATGGACACCTTCGCGCCGCCGCATCGCGATCTCGTGCAGCTCGATCCGACCCGCGACGAGCTGCACAAGGCCTGGGTCGAGGGCGACCTTCTGGTCGGCGACGGTGTGGTCAACGACAAGGGGCCGATCGCGGCGTTCATGATCGCCGCCAAGGCTATCAAACAGTCCGGTCACCGGCTGACCGGCGAGGTGCTGCTTTCCGCGGTCATCGCCGAAACGGCTTACGAGCCCTGCGACGGGCCGCTCGGCGAGGTGGTCGATTCAAAGGAGCTCGGCGCGCGATTTCTCGCGACCCACGGCGGCTTTGCCGATTACGTGCTGGTGGCAGAGGGTACCGGCTTCGGCGTGGTGTGGATCGAAGCCGGAAAATTCTGGTTCAAGGTCACGTTGCGCTCCGGCCAGCCTGCCTTCTACACGCCCTACATGCCTGAGCGCACCGCGCCGGCGCAAAGCCCGAACATGATCGTGGCGGCGACTGTCGCCATCGAGGCGATCGAGCGCTGGGCCGCCGACTACGAACGGCGCAGTATCCTGCGCTCGCCCGGCGGCGAGGTCCGCCCCAAGGTGCTGATCGGCGCTATCAGGAGCGGCGAGCCGACGCGGCCGTTCATGTCGCCACAGCTCTGCCATCTCTACCTCGACGTCCGCGCCGTGCCGGGCACCAATCCGCTCGATCTGCGCGACGGGATTGGCGCCGCGCTGGAGGCGACCGGCATCGCGCACGACGTCGAGCTTTACCTGTCGCGGCCGGGCTACGAGGCCAAGGGCGTCGAGCCGCTCGTTGCCGCGCTGACGCAGGCGCACCGTGCCGTGATCGGCGGCGATCCGCCGCCGGTCGCGGGCCCGACCGCCAGCATGTGGCGCGACAGCAACGTGTTCGCCGAGCTCGGAATGCCGGTCGTCAATTATGGGCCGCGTGCGGCGACGCACGCGTTCAAGCGCGCGCTGAGCATCGAAAGCCTGTATCAGGCCGCCTGCGTCTATGCGCGCGCGGCGATGACGATCTGCGCGTGAGTTTTTTTCGCTGCGCCGCCGCGTCAGCGCTCGGCGATCTGCAGGTCGCGCCAGCGCGTCACGCGGCGCTCGATCAGGCTCAGCGCCCAATTGGTGAGGAACGCGCAGCCGAGCGCGAACAGGATGCCGAGATAGACGTGCGCCGTGGCAAAGGCGGAGCGGTAATACGAAATCAGGAAGCCGATGCCGCCCAGCGACGCGAGCATCTCCGCCACGATCACCCCGATCACCACCAGCGCGGTGCCGATGCGCAGCCCGGATACGATCGACGGCAACGCCATCGGCAGCAGGATGCGGAACACCGCCTGCCGTCGCGAGCAGCCGATCGCGCGGCCGAACAGCAAATAGCGGCGGTCGACGCTGCGAATGCCGTTCATCGTGTTGATGGCGATCGGAAAGAAACCGGAGACCACCGCGTAGGCGATCTTCGAGGTGACGCCGATGCCGAACCACACCATGAACAACGGATACCAGCTGATGAGCGGCACGGCGAACAGCGAAGAGAGGAGCGGCCCGGCGGCCGCGCTGAGAAACGGCACCATGCCGGCGACGATCCCCGTGCCGATGCCGAGCGTGCAGGCGACCGCGAGCGCGACCGCGATCTCGACGCCCGTGAAGCGCAGCGCGGCGAAGTATTCGGGCCCCGATTTGATAAAGGCACCCGCGATTTCGCTCGGCGAGGCGAGCAGCAGCGGTCCGACCAGGTCGAAGCGGCGCACCGCTTCCCACAGTCCGAGAACCACGACGATGATGAGGACGCGGCGAAGGGTCATAGGCTCGCCATTCCCTCCGCCGCGCCGGCATCGTCGTCCTGGCCGATCAGCTTCCAGATCCGGTTGCGCGCGGCGCCGAATTCGGCGCTGCCGATGATGTCGTAGGTGCGCGGCCGCGGCAGGCCGGCGTCGATGGTGCCGACGATCCGTCCCGGGCGATGGCTCATCACCAGCACGACGTCGGAAAGAAACAGCGCCTCGGTCAGGCTGTGGGTGATCAGAAAGATCGTCTTCGCGGTTTTGGACCAGATGCGCAGCAGCTCATGACCCATCCTGATGCGGGTCTGTTCATCGAGCGCGCCGAACGGTTCGTCCATGAGCATGATCCGCGGATCGGGCGCCAGCGCCCGCGCGATCGACACGCGCTGGCGCATGCCGCCCGAAAGCTCGTGCGGATAACGCGCGCCGAATTCTGCCAAGCCGACGAGCGACAGCATGGCGGCGGCGCGCCGGCGCCGCTCGGCGGCCGGCATGCCGGCGATTTCCAGCGGAAATTCGACGTTTTCCGACACCCGCTTCCACGGCAGCAGGGTGGCGTCCTGAAACATGATCGCAATCTTGCCGGGCGCCGGCTGGCGCACCACTTCGCCGTCGACCAGGACCTGGCCGGTCGTGCTCGGGATGAGGCCGGCCAGCATCTGCAGCAGCGTCGACTTCCCGCAGCCGCTCGGGCCGACCAGAGAGACGAAGCCGCCCTCCGGCACGGCGAAGGAGATGTCTTGCACGGCGGTGAGCGGCGCCCGGTCGATGCTGAAGACCTTGCCGAGGCCGCGGGTCTCGATGACGACTGGTCTTGAGGGCGTCATCGCTCATCCACCGCTTGCCGCCAGCGCCCGACGCGGGTTTCCCAGATGCGCATGAGCTCGTTGATCAGGATCGTCGTCGCCGATATCAGCACGGTCGCCGCCATCAGCTTGTCGACCGCATAGGATTCGCCCCAGCGCAGCAGCAGCACGCCGAGGCCGCTGCGCGAGGCGTACATTTCGGCGAGCAGAATGCCGATGATGTCGAAGATCACGCCGAGCCGCAGCCCGGTCACCACCAGCGGCGCCATGGCCGGCAGATAGATCGATCGATAGATCCGCAGCCTGCCGGCACCAAACGAGCGCGCCAGCACGACCTGGCCGTGCGGCACCTCGCGCACCGCGGCCATCGCGGTCACGGCCACGACGAAGAAGACATGGGTGATGCCGAACACCAGCTTCTCGGTGAAGCCCAGGCCGAACACCAGCACGAAGACCGGCAGGAAGATCGATTGCGGCACCGACAGTACAAGATTGAAAGCCGGGGCGAGCGAGCGCCCGACGCCGATGTTCTCGCCCATCGCAAATCCGGTCGCCAGCGCGATCGGCGCGCCGATCACAAAGGCCGCGATCACGCGCACGATGGTGTCCCGGGCGTCGGCCAGGAAGGCTCCGCTGTGGAGCAGCGTCCACAGCGTGACGGCGACTGCGGAGGGCGGCGGCAGAAGCTTCGGGTCGAACAGCCCGACCCGGTCGCCGATTTCCCAGGCGCCGATCACCACCACAACGAAGGCCGTCTGGGCCAGCACGACGAGCGGTTTCATGGCCGGATTTCAGCGCATTGCGACGGCGGCGGGGATCGAGGCGAACGGCGCCCGACCGGGCAGCCGGGTCGTTGCCGTCCACCATGATACGTTGTTGCGCGAGGCGACGATATCGAGACCATATCGAGGAGCTTTCGGCACCGATATCAGAGGCGGCAACGCTTATCCACAGCGCGGGTGCTGCCCGTTGCCGGCGCAGGAGCGATCTCTAAAGTAAAGTCTGCGGAGCCGGGAGATGCGGAGCGCAATTTTGCTCTGCTTCCAGGCGACCTGCTGATCCGGCCGACACAAGGAGAATCCAAATGCCCTCTACCGTCAACCTTTACCTAATCGGCGTCTGGTTCTGCGTAGGCTTCTTCACCGGCGCCGGATGGACGATTGCGGCGTGGCTGGTCGGACGCATCTTTTCCATTGTCTGAGAAGCGTCAGAGGTTTTCGCGAGGCCACGGCGCGACCCTTATCGCTGGACAGGTGATCCCGGCTTCCATCAAAAGTCGAGCGCGGTAGCTATTCCAGGATAGCTGTGATTGATCCAGATCGCGGGAGATTTTGGCGGCCGATAGTCGTGGACTACTGAGCGTTATGCGACAGCGCAGATGCGAGTGGGAAATCAGGGCGTGCGGACGGGATTCCGATAACGGGAGTTATCGTGCCGGACAGATGCCCTACTCCGGCTTGATGCCTGCGGCCTTGATGACCTTGCCCCACTTCTGGGTCTCGTCGGCGATGAGCTTGCCGAAGTCCGCAGGCGAGATTGAAAGTACACTGCCGCCCAAGTCGGCAAGTCGCGCTTTCATCTTGGGATCGGCGATGACAGCATTGATCTCTCTGTTCAGCTTGTCGATGATCGCGGCGGGCGTGGTCTTGGGCGCGCCGACACCCTGCCAGCTGCTGGCTTCGTAGCCGGGTACAAAATCGCCCACGGTCGGAATGTCCGGCAGCGCGTCCGAGCGTGTCGCAGTGGTCACGGCCAAGGGCCGAAGTGTACCGGCCCTGATATACCCGATTGTTGAAGGTAGTGGACTAAAGGCGACCTGCACCTGTCCGCCGATCAGATCCGAAAAGTAACTGCCGCGATACGCCACGTGCAGCATGTTGACGCCGTTCATCATCATGAACAGTGCGCCGAAAACATGAGGCGCGGTGCCATTGCCGGCCGAGGCCATGTTGATTTTGCCCGGATTGGCCTTGGCATAGACGATAAACTAGGGAACGGTCTTGGCCGGGAATGATGAATTGACCACCATGACGTAGGGATACCGCATAATGCCCGCGACCGGCGCAATGTCGCGGACGAAATTGAAACTGAGGTTGTCGTAAAGGGTCGCATTGATCGCGTTCGGCGAAGCGACCTGAAGGAGGGTGTAGCCATCGGGCTCCGCCCTGACGACAACCTCGGCGGCAATGTTGCTCCCGGCTCCCGGCCGGTTGTCGACAATAAATTGCTGCCCGAGCTGCTCCGACA
>Ga0182024_10002982_pt1 | contig 41060 bp, 26 predicted proteins | sample P32metaG_FD_120480 | JGI IMG/M metagenome (GOLD analysis project Ga0182024, IMG submission 120480) | Permafrost microbial communities from Stordalen Mire, Sweden - P3-2 metaG (Illumina Assembly) | ecosystem: Environmental > Terrestrial > Soil > Wetlands > Permafrost | place: Sweden: Stordalen...
GCGATCAAACCCACCCTCCGCCTCGACCAAATCATCCCACAATGGAACCAAATCCGAAATAGCCTGAGCGAGCCGCACCGCAAACGAAAACTACAACTACTCTTCTTAACTTAGCGCTTATGCCCTCCACCCCCCTCCCGACTGGCTCCGCGCCAATCGGGTGCAACGAAAGAGGTTATGTCCGTAAAAGGTCATGTTAAGCCCCTAAAACCCGTACAAATACCAACCCAAACGGCACAAAAAGCCACCCAAAACACGCCAAAATTGTCGCAAAACAGCGCGTACTGGGTATCCATTTGACTCAGGTTCCCACAACAGATTGTGTTATGGGTATGACCCCGAACCCTACAGGTTGGGCCTACCTGAGTCAAATGGATACCCAATACAGCGCGTTTTCTACCGAGGCGGAATCCCGATCACGCTCATCATCCGACCAATGCAGCACCGAGACACCCGCAAACGTTCGCGATGCTAACAGCAGGAGCAATCGTTGATTTCCGTTAGCAGCAGGGACGCGACAGAGTTACTGCGCTGTATACATGTACGCCACGTTGTACCAGACTCCGGCGATCTCATAATAGAGTTCCGCGTAGAACGGCGCTCCATTCGTTGGCAAGGTGGTGACGATAACGGAAGTGGCGGAAACAGGGCCTGAATTATAGATGTCGGCGGAGCCTGGCCCTGAGCTGCCGATGCTAAGAAGGTAAGTGCTGGCTCCAGTGGCCGGCGTCCATGAGAAAGTCGCGATGGGGCCGGCCAGCGTGCTGCCGGGCGCGGGGGTGGTAATTGCCGGAGCTGCTGTGGGCGCTGCCGTATAGGTGTAGTTGGTTGAGACCCAGGCGTTGTTGACGAATGCCCACAGCTGGGCGTTTATAGTCTCTCCATCTGTCGGCAACCCGGCCACGGCAACGGAGGTGGCGGTAAGGTCGCCCGAAGTATAGAGGTGGCTGGAGCGCCGCCCTATACCGCCAAGGTTAAGCGCGTAAGCAGTGGCTCCAGGGGCCGCCGTCCATGAGAAGGTCACGCCGGAGCCGGGCAACGTGCTGCCGGGAATGGGAGAGAAAAGCGTAGCCGCGCCGGTAGTGGAATACGTTGCGGAACCGGTTACTGGATTTGCAGTGTAGTATGCCTCCGTCACATTGGCGTTGCTGACGGTTCTGCCTGCCGTGCCACCAGCCCGTGTCAGGTCCATCTGATCCTGAATGCCGAAAAATGAGCCCCACCCTGGCTGGCCGGGCTGAGCCAGGGTTCCTGCCGGAAAGCCAGATTTCCATACCGTGCCGCTCAGGTCATAGACGGTTCCGTTGATGGTGAGGCTGATGAAGTGAAAACAACCGATCCCGCCGCAGCCAGTGTCTCCCAGCGCCCACCACCCCTGAGCGACAACCTCAATCGGTGTGTTGACAGGCCAGGGACAACTATCGCTGATCGTCGTCGGCACCCATTTGCCGGCTCCATCGATTGCCCAATAGCCGGGATCGGAGGCCGGTGATGACTGCTCGCATTGCAGTCCGAAGTTATGTTCAACGGGGACTCCACCGATGGTATTGCTCGCATCCGACGCCTGCATATCCATTTCGTTGTTTGAGATGATGCTCGAGTCTACTGTCGCCATGACGGTTTTTGACTGCGCCATCATGATCTCGGTTCCTGCCGGCTGCGCGCAATGGGGACATTCGTCGGCGCTGAATGTGGCGAGAATCTGAACGTCGGCGCCGCCGGTCATTTGTTGAGTCATCGTCGAGCCCCAGACGTAATCCCAACTGGTTGGGTAGGAATTTCCCACGCCTCCGCCGCATGTTGCCGTTGGCGTGCCGTTTGTGGCGTAGGAGAGATTCCCGATGCAGGTCTTCCAGCCCTTGTCGCGTGCGTTGACATTCTGGTATGTGACAGCGCCCAGTGCGGCAACGCAGTTGAGCGTCTCGCTCGTCTGGTCCGGACCTTGCAACAGTGGGATGCTCCCGCCTCCCGATCCAGCCGAGCCAACCAGGGTTGCGGCGATGTTCGCCGGGGAACCGTCTGTTGTACAGAAAATCGTCGGAGGACTGGGCCAGGTCCCAGTCGCCGTGACAGTAACGCTCTCTCCGGGTTCAACAGTACCCGCCAGCGGGCTAAAGGTGATTCCTGGCGCTGAGTTGTTTTGCGCCGTCCCGCACAGGGGAACAGCGAGGAACAACATGGGAATTAGGTCTAGTCTCTTCATTAGTTTGAATCCAATTTGCCCGGCGCCTTTGCTTCAAGTTAACGATTGCGGTCCCACGATGAAATCAGAATTTATCGAGCTTCCCGACTTGCGTCCTGATGTTTTTGTATCTTACGTGCACCGCCTTGATTCAGACGTTTCATCAGAAACGCCCAAAAACTCAACAGCGCCTTGTGCTGTGGAAGCCTATATCAAATGCGCATCGATTACAAGGCAATTTTTAGAACATCGTTACATCCGGATCGCTACTCAGAAGCACTCAAATCCTGTCAGTACCGATCACCGTCCCAGCCATTGGGGATGAATCGATAGCCGATCCAAGGCTCGGTCTGGATGCATGGCTTGCCGCTCTCGGCCTCAAGCTTCGTGCGGACCTGCCCGACGAAGACGCGTAGATACTCCAGCTGCGGCGCCGCTACAGTGAGAATTCCACACTATTCATTCACCAGGGAACGGGGTAGCGGCCCAAAGGGTAGAGGAAGTGTGACACAGGACACGGCACACACGATTCCTTGGGAGTAGTCTCCCGGCGTCATCGGTTGCAGTCCGCGGGTGCGCTATTGCCCGGATTGCGCTGCTTGTTCGTCCCAGCGGTCGACAGACGATCCGGCCCAATTGTTCGCGGCGACCTGGCAAATCACTATCCCTGAGACGGTTCGCCTGGGATTCCCGAACCATGCCTCGCCATGTGAGGTTTCCCATGATGCATCCCGTAAGGTCCGATCAGGCCGTGCGGCCGTCGCGTGTTCGCCCCTCCTTTTTTGTGCTGATTCTGGCTGGCCTGCTGCTGCCCACGGCGACGCCAGCGCAGCAGAGTACGTCGAGCTATAACTTCGGCTCGCTGGCGATCGGCGCGTCCGCGACGCAATCTCTCACGCTGACAATTCCGTCGAGCGCGACGCTTGGCGGCATTGCTGTTTCGACGCAGGGCGTCGCGAACCTGGACTTTACCAACGGCGGCGGGAGCTGCGCGGTGGGAACCGCCTACGCGGCCAGCGCGACCTGCACGGTGAGCGTCAACTTTACGCCAAAGCTGGCGGGGACGCGGTACGGGGCGGTGGTGCTCAGCGATGACTCCGGGAATGTGATTGCGACGGACTACCTGCAAGGGTCGGGGACGGGGCCGCAGGTGAACTTCCTGCCCGGCACAGAAAGCACAGTAGGCAGCGGCTTCGATGAGGTAGGCGATTTGATCGTGGATGGGAGCGGGAACCTCTATATCACCGATATAAACAACAGCCGGGTGCTGAAAGAGACTTGGACGGGGACCGGCTATACGCAAAGCACGTTCTTGAGTGAACCGAACGTGCCATCTCCGACTGGAGTGGATGGGGCCGGCAATCTCTACATGAGCTCGGACTCCCTGAACCAGGTCCAAAAATGGACCTGGACGGGGAGCGGGTACGTCCAGACCACGATAGGCAGCGGCTTGTACATTCCCACTTCCGCCGTGGCGGATGGGGCCGGCAATGTCTATATCGCCGATGCCTTCAATGGCCGAGTGTTGAAAGAGACTCTGTCGGCTGGCAGCTATACCCAGTCCGTTATCCTCACCTGCGGAGTCTACGGTGTACATGTTTGCCCCTCCTCGGTCGCGGTGGACGGAAGCGGGAACGTCTACGTATCGGCTTGGCAAAGTAGCTCGACATTCGACAGCAGCAAGATATTGAAGATGACCCCGTCCGCCGGCGGCTATACCCAGAGCACGATCGGCAGCGGAATGAATTGGGCTAACATGGTCGTGGTGGACGGGAGCGGCAACCTCTTTGTGGCAGATGACAACAACTCCCGGATACTCAGGGAGACGCTCTCCGTGGGCAGCTATATCCAGAGCACGGTGACAACCAGCGCGCTGGAAGGTATCTATGGGGTGGCTGTGGACGGGAGCGGCAACGTCTATATCGCCAATACTTTCTATAACCAGGTTTTGAGGGAAGACCTCACGGATGAGCCGAGCCTGAGTTTTGCGTCGACGCCGGTGGGCTCGACCAGCAGCGACAGCCCCAAGACCGTGCAAATCGAGAATGTCGGAACCGCCACGTTGGACTTCACGGCTGTCAGTTACCCGGCCGACTTTCCTGAGACCAGCGGGGACGCGAGCGCCTGCACCGACTCGACCAGCCTGAGCGCCGGTCTCATGTGCGATGTGCCTGTCGAGTCCACGCCCGAGCACGGCGGAGCGTTGAGCGAGGACGTGACGATTACCGACAATGCGCTGAACGTGGCTGGAGCGCAGCAGTCGATAGGGGTGAGCGGAACGGGCGTGTCTACGACGGCCGCCACGCACTTCTCGGTCACGACCACGGCCTCGGTAGTTGCCGGCACATCTTTCAGCATCATGGTTACGGCCCTGAATAGTTCAAACAAGACCGCGAGCAGCTATGACGGAACGGTGGCTTTCACCAGTTCCGATCCCGGCTTCGTGAATCCGGGTCCGCTGACACTCTCAAGCGGCATAGGCCAGGCGACGGTGACTCTGGAAACGGTAGGGATGCAGACCATCACGGCTACAGATGCGACGACCTCTTCTTTGACGGGTTCGGGGATCTTCACGGTCGCGCCGGTGACGGAGGCACTGACGTCTCCCACGCCGGGCACTGTGCTTGCAGGCCCCAGCGTGACATTCACATGGACGGCGGGGACCGGGGTCACGGGGTATGGACTGTGGCTCGGCCTCAATGGCGCGGGCTCAAGCGACCTCTATGTCTCCGGGTGGACGACAGCCACTTCCGCCAGCGCGAACAACCTGCCGACGAAGGGAGCGAAGGTCTATGCCCGGCTATTTTGGAAAATAGGCACTGCCTCGCATACGTACTATGCCGACTACACCTATACCGAAGCGACAAGCACGCTGGCGGCGATGATTTCTCCGGTGGCGGGCAGCACGCTTGGTGCTTCCAACGTGCAATTCACATGGTCGGCCGGCACATTTGTCACGAATTACGCGCTCTGGGTTGGCATCAGCGGGCCGGGCTCAAGTGACGTCTATGTCTCGGGGCCATTGACGGCTACCTCTACCACCGTGACCAGCATTCCGACGAAAGGGGCGACGATCTATGCGCGCCTGTTCTCGGACATTGGCGGTCACTACCTGTATACGGACTACGTGTACACCGAAGGCACAAGCATACCCGCGGCGCTTACCTCACCCACACCGGGCAGCACTCTTGGTACTTCCAACGTGGTGTTCTCCTGGACGGCGGGCACTTTTGTCACGAATTACGCGCTCTGGCTGGGCATCAACGGGCCGGGATCGAGCGACGTCTATGTTTTGGGTTGGACAACCGCCACTTCCGCCACCGTGACCAGCCTGCCGGCGAGAGGGGCGAAGATTTACGCTCGGCTCTTCTCGAAGGCTGGCAGCGCCACGCTGTATAACGACTACACCTACACCGAACAATAGTGAACCGTAGCCTCAAAGGATTACTATGGTGCCGCGGCACCGTGATCAAGATTGACCGGTCGGGAGGTTTCCTGTGAACGCAAGACTGTGGTTCCTGGCCCTCTGTCTTATTCCGATTTCAGTTTCCGCGCAATCAACCGGCACAGAAAGCATGGTGCCTCCGATCCCGGACACCACCCTCGACCCCACACGCAGCATCGCATCATCGCAATTGGAGTCCTCCATCCATACACCGCTTCCCGAGCAGTACATCTGGACGCGGGAGGACGCGGTGCCCGACAAACCGGATCTGAAGGGGAGCTGGATCTCGGAAGGCAACACCCATCTTGATCCGCACTATTTCCGCCGCTCCTTTTCGGTCGAAACGCTTCCGCCCGCAGCCACGCTTTATCTGGGGGGCCCCGGCGCGGCCACGGTGTACGTGAACGGAGAACGCGTCGCCCACTTCCAGGTGAACATGGAAGTCAACATCGGCATTCACGTGATTGCTGTCGATGTAGCCCATGCGCTCAAGCCGGGGCGAAACGTGATTGCCATCGAAGCCATCCGCGGGCCCGAGGTGGGCAGCAGCGGCAACAGCAGGCGGGAGGTACAGCTCACGGCCGGCAGGATCATGGCGGTAAAGATTGTGCCTGCGGCGCAGGGAATTGACGCTGCACCACTGCTGATCAGCGACTCGCGGTGGAAGACTGCAGAAAAGGCAGGAAGCGGATGGCAGGATTCCCGCTTCGATGACAGTGGCTGGGAGGCAGCGGACAGCTTGGGCGGTATCGAGAGCTCTATGGAGTTCTTCCAATGGAACGGAGACGGAGGCATGTATGCGTGGCCCGGATACGACGGCATCTCGCCGTTTCTGGCCCGGTTCAAACTCGCTCCGGTGGCCCTTCTGCATGTGTATTCCGGCTCAGGAGCGCTTGAGAACACGCAATCTCTGATCGCGCCGAATAGTGCCGCGGAGTTCGCGGTGAGTGCCGGGTCGGAGCCGGTTTCGCCCACCATGGAGCCTCAGATCATGCTGGACTTTGGCCGCGAGGTCAGCGGAAGGCTGGAGTTGCAGTCCGACTCCGACCAGGCCGCCGACGTGAATCTGCAGTACGGGGAATCGGAGGGAGAGGCACTAAACCAGCCGTATCTCGGAACCACCCCTCTGCATGTCCCACCGGGCACGACAGTCCATGGACCCAAAGGGGCATTCCGCTATGCGCTGCTGCGATTCGAACGCGGCACGACGATCCACTTCCGCTCGATTCAACTAGACGGCATCTATTACCCGGTGAAGTACCAGGGATTCTTCCAGTCCTCCGATGAGAAGTTGAATCGGATGTGGATGGTGGGGGCCTACACCGCGCACCTTTGCATGCAGGACGACGTATGGGACGCGCCCAAGCGCGATCGCGGACGCTGGATGGGCGATCTGGACGTAAGCGGACGCACAATCGAAGACGCCTTCGACGACCACTTCCTCATGGAAGAGACACTCGACCGCCTGCTGGGCGAGGCTCCCATCACCCACCACGTGAATGGTATTGCAGGTTACTCGGCCTTCTGGATTACAGGCGAGACGGAGTACTACCGGCACACTGGCTCACTCAAGCAGCTTGAGAGCGTGCACGAGCGGCTGGTCGAGCTGCTGCGCTATATGGAATCGGAGCTGGACGATCGCAGGCTTTACGCCAACACGACGCACACCTCGCCTTATGTCGACTGGTCTCCGAACCTCGACGGCGATACTACGGATTCGAGGATGGGAACGCACTTCGAGTTTTACGCCGGCTTCCGCGACGGCATCTACCTGCTGCGCCAGCTACACGACACGCAGAATGCCGATGCGTTCCAAAAGTCCGCGGACGAGCTGAAGGAGGCGGCGCAGAAGTACCTGCTTGACGCGTCGGGATCCTTTGGCACGCGCTGGCAGACGAATGCCTATGCGGTACTTTCGGATCTGGCCAGTCCTTCGCAGTACCAGGCAATCTGGCACAACTCGCTTTCGAACGTGGGCCACATCAAGTACAACGCTCTCATCATTACCCCGTACTACAACTACTACGTGATCAGCGCCATGGCGAAGATGGGCCACCGCTCCGAAGCCCTGGACTGGATTCGCCAATTTTGGGGCGGCATGATCGATGAGGGCGCAACCAGTTTCTGGGAAGGATACGATCCGTCGTGGTACAAGTCCGACTTTCATAGCTCTCTTCAGGCCGACGGCACGACGGGTTACCAGGCAAGCCTGGCGCACGGCTGGTCGAGCGGAGTGACCCCGTGGCTGATGGAGCAGGTCCTGGGAATCCAGCCCCGGGGAGCCGGATTCAGCGAGGTTGACATCCGTCCTGACCTGATCGATTTGCAGTGGGCGCGAGGCGGAGAACCGACACCGCGCGGGATTCTGAAAGTGGACATCCGCAAGGACAATGGCTACAAGACGACGATCGACCTACCCCCGGGTACGATCGCGCGAGTGTCTTTGCCGATTTCCGCGCCCGGAGAAGCCATCTCCGTGAATGGGACGAAACAAACCGGTGAAGCGGCAGAAAATGGGAAACGCGAAATCGTCATCCTAAGAACTGCCGGTCACTTTGAATTGCTAAGCCATTAGGGCGAAACCAGAGTAACTGTAGCCTTCGAGAATGTCTCAAGGGCGGCTTTTACTTCCACCCCAGCGACAAAGACCCGTCGCTGGGGACCACGGAGAGAAAAAAGCCACTTTGTGGGCGTGCTTTCGGGATACGTCTACTCTAATTCCGCTGTAGCTCGTCCAGTGCGGCGTCGAGTCGTCGTCAGTCGCGAGTTGTCGCAGTGCCGGCGAGCAGGCGTGTTTTGATATCCCGCATCGGCGGCTGGCCGAAGAACCGGCTGTACTCCCGATTAAACTGGCTTGCGCTTTCATAGCCCACCTCGAAGGCGGCGCTTGCTGCATCCATACCGTCATTGAGCATGCGCTCCCTGGCCACATGCAGCCGAAGCTGCTTCTGATACTGGAGCGGGCTCATCGCCGTCAGAGAACGGAATTGATGGTGCAATGTGGAGACACCCATCCGCGCCATGGCGGCGAGTTGTTCAACGCGCAACGGCTTGGCATAGTTCATGCGCAGCCATTCGACTGTCTTCGATGTGCGATGGCTCTGCTCTCCGAGGGTTGCGATGGCGCGAAGATGCTTTCCCTGCGGGCTGCGAAGCAACCTGTAGATCATTTCACGCTGGATCAGGCTGCCAAGAAACGGAATGTCCTGCGGCGCATCCAGCAGGTCTACGAGCCGGGAACATGCATCCAGGAGTTCGATCGAAGTGACACCGACAGCCATGCCGCGGGCGTCGGCAGATTCCTCGCGCAGATGAAACTCCTGCTGCGAGAGAATCTCCCGGACCGCCGGCATTTCGAGTTTGAGCACCAAGCCGAGTATCGGCTCCTTTACAGTTGCCGCAACCACCTGGCTAACAACGGGAAGATCGATAGAAGTCAGGAGGAAGTTCGAGCCGTCGCACAGGTAGATTGTCTTGCCAACATTGATTCGCTTCTGTCCCTGCACAAAGACGACCAGACTGGGTTCGTATGCAGCCGAGGCGCAGGCGCTGGGTGCGGAGCGGCGGTAGAGGCGGAGACCTGGAATCTCAGTGTGCGTGTCTCCTTCCGCAACGGCACGTTCAGCAATCTTGCGAGCCAGCCCTCTTCGCATCTCGATTACGGTCCGCATCTCAACCCCGCGTTGATCTGCGCTTTTGCCCTTCTGTTTCGGAATTGTCACTTGTCTAATTCCCCCAAAACCAAGTTAACGCTGAATTCATGACATGTGCACAAAAATGCATGCATCGACAGGAATAGGCAATAGATTGGCAGGATCAGGATACCGCTCTACGGACATTCTTGGGTAGTCTGATTTACGAGCGAGTTGCTCTCCATTTGCCCAGGACATTGAGGTCACTTCATGTACAACGCAAAAGCCTATTCCGTTGCCAGCGCGACATCGCCGTTAGCTTCAACCACGATCGCACGGCGCGATCCCACCGAACACGACGTGCAGATCGAGATCCTTTTCTGCGGCATCTGCCACTCGGACCTGCACCAGGCCCGCAATGAGTGGAGCGGAGTTATGCCGACAGTCTATCCATGCGTTCCCGGACATGAGATTGTTGGCCGTGTCACCAAGGTCGGCTCAGCCGTAACCAAATTCAAGCCCGGTGACCTCGCCGCGGTCGGTTGCCTGGTGGACTCCGACGGCACCTGCCCCGACTGCAAGGCCGGCTTCGAGCAGTTCTGTCCAAACTTCACCCTCACCTATAACTTCCCTGACAAGGCCAGCGGCGGCGTCACGTACGGCGGATACTCCGACAGCATTGTCGTCACCGAACGCTTTGTGCTCCGCGTCCCGGCGAACCTCGATCTTGCTGGAACCGCGCCGCTGCTGTGCGCCGGAATTACCACCTACTCTCCCATGCATCATTGGGGAGTGACCAAGGGCAAGAAGGTTGGAGTTGTTGGCCTCGGCGGTCTCGGCCACATGGGCGTGAAGTTTGCGCACGCTCTCGGCGCCCACACTGTCGTCTTCACCACGTCACCGAACAAGAAGGACGACGCCCTTCGCCTTGGCGCCGATGAGGTTGTGCTCTCGCGCAGCGCGGACGAGATGGCCAGGCACGCCGGCAGTTTCGACTTCATCCTCGACGCCGTTGCCGCCGAACACGACATCAATGCATTCATCAACCTGCTGCGCCGCGACGGCAACATTACCATGGTGGGCGCGCCGGAAAAGCCGCTGCCCGTCTCCGTTTTCGGCCTCATCTTCGCACGCCGCAGTCTTTCCGGCTCTCCAATCGGCGGCCTGCCCGAAACCCAGGAGATGCTCGACTTCTGCGGCCGGCACAACATCACCGCAGACGTCGAGGTCATACCAATCCAAAAGGTCAACGAAGCATATGAGAGGCTGCTCAAGTCGGATGTGAAGTACCGCTTCTCGATCGATATGGCTTCGCTCAAATCGGAGTAACAGAAGGAGAAAACGCAATGAAAGTCACACGAATCGGTTCGCAGCCGTCGGCCAAGGGTCCATCAGACTGGTTCACGGGAGTAGTACGCATCGATCAGCCGTTCTCGGCATCCGATCCAGCGCGGGTCGGTGGTGCCGTCGTCACCTTCGAGCCGGGCGCGCGAACCGCATGGCATACTCATCCACTCGGCCAGACCCTCATTGTGACCGCTGGATTTGGCTGGGCGCAACGCGAAGGCGGTCCGGTCGAGGAGATTCGGCCCGGTGACGTTGTCTGGTTCGAGCCTGGAGAGAAGCACTGGCACGGCGCGACGCCCACGACCGCTGTGACGCACATCGCCATTCAGGAGAAGCTGAATGGTAAGGCCGTCGATTGGCTTGAGCAAGTGAGCGACGAGCAATATCAAGCGTAGATGTCTTGACGATGCTGAACGGCAAATGGAGAAATAAATGCAGAAGCGCAAATTGGGAAACAGCAATCTTGAAGTATCGGCACTCGGCCTGGGCTGCATGGGAATGAGCCATTCCTACAAGCCATTTCCGGAGAAAGAGGCTTCCATCGCACTGCTCCGTGCGGCCGTCGAGCGCGGCGTCACTTTCTTTGACACTGCCGAGGTTTACGGCCCCTTCAACAACGAAGAACTCGTGGGCGAGGCCCTTGAGCCCTTCCGCGGAAAGGTTGTCATCGCCACGAAGTTCGGATTCGATATCAACGACGATGGAACCCACGGCGCAAAGGGCCTTGACAGCAGTCCTGAGCGAATCAAAAAGGTCGCCGAAGCTTCGCTCAAGCGCCTCAAGATCGATGTCATCGATCTCTTCTACCAGCACCGCGTAGATCCCAACGTGCCCATCGAAGATGTTGCTGGCGCTGTCAAGGACCTCATCCAGCAGGGCAAGGTCAGGCACTTCGGCATGTCGGAGGCAGGCGCTGCAACCATTCGCCGCGCTCACGCCGTGCAACCGGTGACCGCTCTGCAAAGCGAATACTCTCTTTGGTACCGCAAGCCCGAGGAAGAGATCATTCCCACGCTCGAGGAACTCGGCATCGGCTTTGTGCCGTACAGCCCACTCGGCAAGGGCTTTCTGACCGGAAAGATCGACGAAAACAGGACCTTTGACCCAAGCGACATCCGCAACAGCATCCCGCGCTTCACGCCGGAGGCTCGCAAGGCAAACCAGTCGCTGGTCGACCTGCTCGGCGGCATCGCCGCGCAAAAGAAAGCGACGCCCGGACAGATCGCCCTCGCATGGCTGCTTGCCCAGAGGCCGTGGATTGTGCCTATCCCCGGCACCACAAAACTTCATCGCCTGGAAGAGAATATCGGTGCAGTTGGGATCGAGCTAACGGCTGACGATCTGATCGAAATCGAAAGCGCCGCTGCGGAGATCAAGATCGAGGGTGCTCGCTACCCCGAGAGGCTGGAGCAAATGACCGGCCGTTGATTCATCCAAACGATCATCTCAAGGGTTCGAGTTAAGCTGCAGTCTTCAGAGGCCTGTGGATTAGACGGTTGCCTTGGTGGCTCCGGTGGAGATGCCTCCGTCGACAAGAAGTGTCTGGCCGGTTATGTAACGGCTTGACTCAGATGCGAGAAAGACGATGGCGCCGTCGAGATCGTCAGGCAGGCCGGGCCGCTTGAGGGGAATGCGATCGCAGATATATTCCACCCACGCAGCATTTTCATACAGGACGCGATTCTGCTGGGTCTGGAACCAGCCGGGCGCAAGGCAATTCACGGTCACTCCGTGGCTTCCCCAATCATCGGCGAGGCTCATGGTGAGTTGCCGTATTCCACCGCGGCTCGCGCCATAGGGTGCAAGACCTGCATATCCCGCCACGGCGGTAACCGATCCAATGTTGATGATGCGGCCGTAACCGCGCTCGACCATGCCTCTGGCGACAGCCTGGGTAACAAAGAAGGAGCCGCGCAGATTCGTGTCCAGTATCGTGTTCCAATCGTCCCAACTCACATCGAGCGCGGGCTTGCGAATGTTGCATCCGGCATTGTTGACGAGGATGTCGATTCTGCCGAAATGGTTCTCGATCTCTTCGACAGCCTTTTGAATGCTGGAGTAGTCGCGAACATCGAGGTCCACACTGAAAGTTCTTCGCCCCAATGCCTCAAGATCGGCGGCAAATGCTTGCAGCGAATTCTTATTGCGGCTGGTGATGGCAAGGTCAGCGCCAGCACGGGCAAGTGCGCGGGCAAAATACTGCCCCAGACCCCGGCTGGCGCCGGTTACGAGTGCAATTTTTCCGGACAGATCGAACAAAGAACCATCCATCTCTCGTGCTCCTCTGGGCTTTTGTTCGTCGTCGTGTGCTCAGGGCGCAAGAACGACCTTGAGAAGGCCCGGTTCGTGCTGGTATAAGCGATGAAACCACGAAGCGCCATCGTCCAACGGGGCAACAGCGGAGATGAGCGGTTCAACCTGAATGGCGCCGCGCGCCATCAAGGAGATGCATGCGGGATACTCCCCGCACGACGCACAGGAACCCTGCAGTCGAATCTGTCGTGTGACCACCGACTGCAAGCCGAGCTCAATGGTAGGTGCAACATTGCCGACCAGTGTCACAGCGCCGCCCTTCCTCACGCTGTCCACCGCAAGCTTCACAGGGATGGTGGAACCGACGCATTCCAGTGCAGCGTCCGCGCCGCGTCCATTGGTCTGTTCAAGGATCTGAGAAATCACGTCAGCATTGCGGGAGTTGAAGGTCTGCGTGGCTCCAAGGCTGCGGGCGAGTTCAAGGCGCGTGTCATCGACATCGAGCACAAAGCACCTGCCGGCGCCCGCCTGGAGCACGGCCTGCAGTGTGAGCAGGCCAATGGTGCCGGCGCCGACCACGACGACTGTATCGTCAAGCGCAATCGGAGTGAGCGAAACGGCATGAACGGCAACGGAGACAGCTTCAATCAGCGCAGCGTGCGCAGAAGGCAGGCTGCGGGGCAACAGATATGCGATCCGCGCCGGCACGGCAACAAACTCGGCGAACGCGCCCATGCGCCTGAACGCCGGCGCCGAAACTCCAATCACTTCCCGGTTGTCGCAGAGATTTATCTGGCCTCGCAGGCAGTAAAAGCACTTACCGCAGTAGACGGTCGAGTCAAACGTTACGCGGTCGCCCGGGCGAAAACCCGTCACCGCACTGCCGACGGATTCGACGAGTCCGGCGGCCTCGTGGCCCATTACGATAGGAGGGATCCGACGGCCGGTACTTCCATCGTAGCCGTGGACATCGCTTCCACAGATGCCGCAGGCCTCGATGCGGATGAGCAACTCATCTACGGCTGGCCGCGGCACAGGCATATCCACGATGTCGAGTTGCTTATACGCGGAAAGTAGTAGTGCCTTCATCCGTCCTCCATCTTCGCTCGGAACGCGATTGATTCCGCCGGTGCCGGATGGCCGCCGATCTCAACCTGATCGTTCGCAGCAACACGATTGCACCAGCCAGGAATTCAGAATAGAACATCTCGAGGTTTCCGGGGAGTCCGTATGTTGTGAGTTGCGTCACCCGTAACAACGGCCAATGAGATCAATCCGTGCCCGCGGAGCGGTAGAAATCGAAGGCCGGAGCTGGTTATTGAAAGCTTTCTGAATTATCGCTCCGTGCCGCCGCGAACTCCGATTGTGACTTGCAACACAGACCGGGTTGGACTCGTGCGCCCAGCATGGGTCGGAAGAGCAATCGTCGGAATGCCCGGGTCGTTCTATCGATGCGCCTTCTCTCGAAGTGGGTCCCAGTTAGATGCCAATGCTCCTGCACGGGAAAGCCGGCCTTCTGACGCGGCGGCAAGTTGTGGCCGCCGGCGCCCTGGGAGGCGCAGGCCTCGCCATCGGCTGCGCTACCGGCAAACGCGGAACCTGGGAGTTTCTCAGCCAAGGACAGGCTCAGACACTGGCCACGATCTGCGATCAGATTGTTCCCGCAGACGAGTTTCCCAGTGCCTCTCAAGCTGGAGTGCTCAATTACATTGATCGTCAACTCATCCGCCACTACCGGCGTCATCAGGATGTGTACCGCGACGGCTTAGAAAAGACTCAGGCAATGAGCCGCACGCGATTTGGCCAGAACCTGAACTCCTTATCTGAACAGCAGCAGTTTGAGATTGTCAGCGACCTCTCGCAGCAGGAGAGGCATTTCTTTGAACTGGTGCGCAGCCACACCCTTGAGGGTTACTACGGCTCGCCGCGCCACGGAGGTAATCGCGACGCAGTGAGTTGGCGGATGCTGGGGCTGGATGAGCCGCCGGTACTTGGCCGCGCGCAATACAACCTGAAAAGGGGTTCGCCTTCATGAAACGGGTGAATGTGGTTGTTGTGGGAGCGGGCGCGGCGGGCGGCATCGTTGCCAAGGAGCTTTCTGTTGCGGGCCTGAGCGTGGTGTTGCTGGAGCGGGGCAAGTGGTACACGGCCAATGACTGTCGCAAGGACGACTTGCGCAATCAGCGCACCACCGTACTGGGCAATGCGTTTGGACCGGAGGACGAAGGCAATCCGCGGGTGTGGGTGGATGCGCGCGGCGAAGGGCACACCGTTCTGCCAAGTGAAGGGGCCTACCAGAACGACGCCGCCTGTGTGGGCGGGGGAACATTGAGCTACGGCGCGCAAGCCTGGCGATATTTGCCGCAGGACTTCCGTATGCGCTCGACCTATGGCGCGCCCGCGGGCAGCTCGTTGGAAGACTGGCCTATCTCCTATGACGACCTGGAGCCGTTTTACGAGAAGGCCGAATATGAGATTGGCATCTCCGGCGATTACTCGGGCACGCCCTTTCATGGACCGCGGAAGCGCCCTCTGCCCATGCCGCCGCTGCCTCCGGGACGCGAATTCGGCATTCTGGAACCGGCCGCAAAACGGCTTGGGCTCCATCCGTTTCATATTCCCATGGCGCGCAACAGCGTTCCCTACAACGGACGCGGCCCCTGCATGCGCTGCCGCTGGTGCGTCGGATTTGCCTGCGAGGTGGATGCGAAGAACGGCTCGCAGAACACAGTGATCCCCATTGCGCTCTTGACGGGCAACTGCGAAGTGCGCACCGAGTGCATGGTGAAGGAGATTCTGACCGACGAACGGGGTCGCGCACGCGGGGTTGCCTACTTCGACGAACGCGGCCACTTGCAGCAGCAGCTTTCCGATCTTGTAATCGTCTCCGGCTGCGCCACGGAAACGGCTCGCCTGTTGCTGAACTCCAGGAGCAGGCTCTTTCCCGGCGGGCTCGGCAATCGCTACGACCAGGTGGGGCGCAACTTGCAGGGCCATCACTATACCGGCGCGGTCGGCTACTTCGACTTTGAAACCTACGACGACGTGGGGCCCGGCGCAACCATCGCCATCAGCGATTACAACCACGGTACGCCCGGCCTTTGCGGCGGCGGCATGCTGGCCAACGAGTTCATACGGCTGCCCATTCACATGGTCGACCGGCTGCCGGCCAACACGCCGCGCTGGGGCCTCGGTCACAAGCAGGGCATGCGCGCGTGGCACAAGCGCAGCATCCAGATCTTCGGGCCAACTCAACAGATTCCCACCGCCGAGGGCCGCGTGACCCTCGATCCATCCGTGAAGGACAAATGGGGTCTGCCGGTAGCGCGCGTCTCGGGCAACGTGCATCCGCACACCTTCGAGATCGGGGAGGTGCAGGCCAGGCGCGCGGAGGCGTGGCTGAAGGAGGCGGGGGCCATTCACACCTCGGTCATGGCCGGCAAGCCGGAGCTGGTCTCCGCCGGCCAGCACCAGGCCGGGACCTGCCGCATGGGCAACGATCCCAAGGCTTCGGTTGTGAACAGCAACTGCCAGATTCACGACGTCGACAATGTCTTCGTGATCGATTCCAGCGTGCACGTGACCAACGGTGGTTTCAATCCGGCGCTGACTATCATGGCAATTGCCTATTTTGCTTCCGACGCGCTGGTGAAGAACTGGAAGGGTACGGGCTTCCGGTCATGAAATCTTTGAAGGTTGCGGCTCTGTTCATCCTCTTCCTTGGCGTGCTGGCTGTTGTGAGCACTTACGGTGCGTCGTACTACTACTCATCGGAGCGAGGGCAGGGGTGCGCAAGCTGCCACGAAATGGCCGCGTATGTAAGCGAGGTTCACGGCGCTCCGCACCGCAACGCCACCTGCCTGGATTGCCACGTTGCCAGCCTCTCGACCAAGCTGCGCCACATCCGGGTTCATCTGCTGCACAACTGGCCAGAAGCCATCCGGCTGCGCGATGTGGATGTGCTGGAGATGGTGCCCAACTGCCAGAAGTGCCACCAATATGAGTACGCCGCATGGCACGCCGGCCCGCACAGCGCCAGCTACACAGAGATCTTCGCCGATCCCAAGCAGAACTCCCATCAGCGCCTGATGGACGACTGCCTGCGCTGCCACGGCATGCATTTCAGCGGAGCCATTCGTGAGCTTGTCCAGCCTCAAGACACGAAAGGCCCATGGAGGCTGATTCGCCCAGGCTTTGGCGATCAGCCCACGATGCCATGCCAGACCTGCCACCAGGTGCATCGCGAAGGAGAGATCGAAGCCAAACCGCAAGAGCGCCTCTCGGTAGCAGGTCAATCGGTGAACGATTCGCTTGCCTTCTTCGACCGCCGCGAGAGCGTGCACTTTGCCGCGACGGCGCTCGCCATTCCCGTGTTGCACGATGGGTCGCGAGTGGTGAGCATCAGTCAGGACACGCGGCAGGCGATCTGCTACCAATGCCACGCCCCGCGACAGCCCGAAGCCGGCACAGTTGCGGCGGGCAATGCCTCGGGACCGCAGGTGGGTTCCGGGGATGATCGCACGCCGATCGGCGTGCATGAGGGCTTGAGCTGCATCTCGTGCCACACCGGGCACAACGAGAACACACGTGCGTCGTGCAAGACGTGTCACCCGCAAATGTCCAACTGCGGGCTCGACGAGGAGAAGATGGATACAACTTATGCAAGTGCGGCAAGTCCGCACAACATTCATTGGGTCCATTGCATCGATTGCCATCAACACGGCATCCCGGCGAGAAAAGCGCGCGTGAAACTGAGTTCGCGCTGATCGCCATTCAGGCCTGTTGCCGTCACGCGGCCATTCTCAAAGAATGCCGAGAACGAATCGATCCGGGGACAAAGCCTTAGGACAGAATTCAGCCTGGCCTGCGGCCGGCAACGCAAGAGAATGCCAAACAATCCGCGGTTGTGTTTCCCGGCGCGGGTATTGCGGCCATATGACCTCTGTGATCCATCCGCTCAATGCGGCATTTGAAGCTGCCAAGCTGGAGACCTTCGAGTTCAATTTCTGGCGGCATACGGTCTGAACTCTCGCATTTCAGTTCGGCCGAGACCGTTTCGCCCGCGTCCCAGGGGACACGGGACTATTCTTCACCGGGGTTCAATGGGCTGTTCGAGTTTCCGAGAAACACTTTTGATTATGTTTTATTTGTATTGCTCCGTGATTGTCTCTTCTGCTGGGTTGCCAGTTAACTCTGCTTCTGGGATTTGCGCCGTTTGAGGCGGTCAAAATCGGATGATCGAGAAAAAACTTGGCTCCAAGCGCTGAGAACCATGCCCTCAAGCCTTTGTTTATCTTAATCTAAGAAACTTGTGTGGATTTTGGTTCTGTTTTTGAACTTGTTGTTGCTTTTTAACCCACAATGTGTGCTATCGTCTCCGATCATCCCTCAGTTGGTGAGATACGGTGGCCCGAAAGTCAGTGACGCGGGGCCCGAGTCGGAGTCGAGCTTGCGGCGATGGAACGCAGAAACGAGAGGACTGGGAAAATGGGAATCATTCAATTGAGGCGAAGGGCGCAGAGCGCGATTTTCATGTACTTGTTCCCATTGGCGATAAAGGCCCCCGTGCTCATGAGTGGCTCTTCATTGGGTGCGGCACCAGCTACTATCTGGCGCAGGCCAAAGCGGCCACATTCACGGCCCTGGTTGGCGTACCCCGCACGGGCTGTGCCTGCCTCCGAGATTCTCCTGTTTTCCAGGTTGATGTTTCCGATCGAAGAGGCCGCAATCTTACCCGGGTTGTCACGCTGGTGGGTTAGTGCAATATGAACAAGCGCTTCGATGTGACGATTGCGGGTGAGATCAATCTGGACCTCATTCTCTATGGACTCCCTGAGGTGATGCCGCTGGAGCGCGAGTTGCTGGGCAAAGACTTTCGGCTGACTCTGGGCAGTTCCTCGGCCATTGTTGCGCACAACCTGGCTGCGCTTGGTCTCTCGGTTGGTTTCATTACCCGGCTTGGAGGCGACGCACTGGGCAGCATAGCCCTGGAACGGTTGGCTGAGCGCGGGGTTGACCTGACTTGCGTCAAGCGCGTCTGCGGCGGCACATCCACGGGGGTCACAATCCTGCTGGACCATGAAGGCACGCGTCATATTCTTACCTATCCGGGAACCATGTTCGAGATGGTTGCCGCGGACCTCGATATGGCCTACCTTGCATCGGGCCGGCACTTCCATCTCTCCTCGTTCTTTCTGCACAAGGCGCTTCAGCCGGACCTGGCACAGATATTCAGGCAACTGAAAGGCGAGGGCCTTACGCTCTCGCTGGATACCAATGACGATCCGGAAGATCGGTGGGGCGACGGGCTCGACGAACTTCTGGACATAGTCGATATTTTCCTGCCCAATGAGGACGAGGCCTGCCGGATCACCGGCAAGCCGGATGCCGAGAGCGCCATTGAAGCCCTGGCAAAGCGCGTCCCGCTGGTGGCCGTCAAGTGCGGCAAACGCGGTGCGCTGGTGCAGGCTGGAACCCAGCGGTGGCTGCTTCCCGCCACCTGTGTCACTCCGCTGGATACGATTGGAGCCGGTGACAGCTTCAATGCCGGATTCCTGGCTGCATTCCTTCGGGGCGGGGCGCCGGACGCCTGCGCGGCCTTTGGAAACCGTACCGCTGCTCTCTCAACGCTGCGCCCAGGGGGCACGGAGTCTTTTCGCGATTCTGGATTGGTGCAGGACTTCCTCTCCGGTGCCTGCTGAAAATGGTGAAGTTGGCAACCTTCAGATATCTTGCATTGGTGCAAACATTTACACGATGAGCAGGCGCAACCGGAGTTGCACAATCATGGCCCACATAAAGCACCGAATGCGTTTGGAATCGAGGGAACCCCAGGCTGCACAGTTGCGGGCTTCACTCCGGTGATGTTTTTGAGCCGCTCGAATTTGCGCCTGATATCCGTGCGTGCAGGTATGATGGGGAACGATTGGCGGGGAAAGGAAGCTCAGGATGCTTAAAGCATGAAGGCCAATATAAGAGCCGGCAGCGATATGCTCATCGATGAGCGCCGCAACCACTTGCTCAAGCTGATTCTGCGCGATGGGCGCGTTCTGGTCTCGGAGATGTCCGATGCGCTGGGCATTTCCCGCATAACCATTCGCAAAGACCTCGACTATCTCGAGTCCAAGGGACTGGCGCTGCGCACCCATGGAGGAGCACTCACTCCGCAGGAGAGCACACTGCAGGATCCGACTCTGCAAGAGAAGGAGCAGAAGCAACTCAAGGAGAAGCAGAATATCGCCAAAGCTGCCGCTTCTCTGGTAGAAGATGGCCACTGCGTATTGCTCGACTCCGGAACTACAACCACGGCCATTGCCCGCGAATTGCGCCGCTTCTCGCACCTGACGGTCATCACCAATGCCGTAAACATCGCGACCGAATTAGCGGAGACGGACTTTGAAGTCATCCTGATCGGTGGAACACTGCGCAAAAATTCGTTTTCCTTAGTGGGGCCCCTGGCCGAGGACATGCTGAGCGAGATGCATGCCGACATTCTCTTTCTGGGCGTAGACGGATTCGACACCAAGGTCGGGCTTATGACGCCGAATGTCCTCGAGTCGCGCGTCAATCGCGCCATGGTCAAGGCGGCCAAGCGCGTGGTGGCGGTTTGCGACTCCACCAAATTTACGCGCCGCAGCCTCGCGCTGATTGTGCCGCCTAAAGCCATCCATACCGTCATCACCGACGACCAGCTCGGTGAGCACGATTTGGAAATGCTGACCTCGGCAGGTATCGAAGTGATTCGCGTCTAGAAAAGGTGCGCCTCGGCGAGGCAAAGCCGGTTTCCGGATCGCAGATGCCGCTCGGGCGATGCACGGTCATTTCTGCCGGGACGGCGTACCCGCTCAGCTTCGCTTCTTTACGACGCTCAGCGCCGCCAGGATCACGGCGTTGCCTGCGATTACAGGTCCCATCTCGTTGTTGAAGTCGTCGGAACCGCCTCGGAAGCTCGTTGTCCCTTTCAGCCGGATCTCCTGAACCACTTTGCCCAAGCGGGGATTGATCCACTCGTAGGCAAAAAATGTTACGCGATCCGGCGCGCGGCTTCCCACTGCGACCGCGTCCGCGTTGTAACAATAGTCGCGGGCCGAGATGCGCTCGTCCCAATTCCACTCCAGAATGTTGACGCCGTAGCGGATTGGAATGGTGGTTACGAAGCCATCTTCATAGACCACTTCGTACCATCCAAGAAGGTCTGCCGTGTCCTGCTGATCCCAGATCAATCGATAGTTCTGCCTGTTCTTTGCGCGTCTTGCCGACGCGTGCAGAAACACCAGGCTGGTAGGGGCTTCTCCCACGGCAATGGCCGCCACGGCGTTAGGCAAGCCGGTGGCTTCCATGCCTTCCGTTCCGACGACAATCGCGCGCATGCCGTTGGCGCGCCGCAGATCGAAAGGGATCCTGTTGTACTGGACTGTTTGGGTCACCATTTCCTCCAGGCTTACACCCGCTATCAGCGTGGCATCTCCCATATTGAAATGGCGCGAAATATCTAGCGGCATGATGGATGTCTCAGTCTGGCTCGGGGGAGTTATCCCGCTGAGCCTGGCGCGAATAGCGGGCAGCATAGATTGAACACGCGCCGACAGGGCTTTGCCTTGAATGACCTGACCGGTCCACAGAATGTTGCTGCAGCCGAGAAAATCTGACAGGAGGTCTTTGCCAAAGCCAACCTCGTCGGTGGCAAACCAGGCCGAGGACGCGCTGCCCAGCAAAGTACGTCGCTTGCTGCGCGTTTCATAACGCTCGATATCAGGTTCAAAGTTCCCGAAAATCTGCTGGAACCCCATGGTGTCGAGCAATGCTTCGTTGCGTTCGGCCGAATTCTGTTGACCTGGCTCGTCGTTCCAAAACCAGTTATAGATCAGGCAATCCTTGGGAATCAGCCTCTCCACCTGTTCCGCAGTCAGGCCGCCGGGAGAGTTGTAGGCCCAGCCATCCGGCGCGGTCTTCTTCTGCAGTCCGCTGCCTCGAACCGACTGCAACAGCATGTCGCCCCAAAGCTGAGTCTTGATGCCCTTGGATGCAAGGTAATGGTGAATCTTGTTGACGTCTTCTCCGAACAGTTCGCCAATATCCTTGTCGCTGCACTGGGAAGACACATCCACCGGAAGAAACAACTCATCGTGGCCGATGTGGATGCTCTTGGGCTTCAGAACGTCGATGAACTCGTCATACACTTCGAAGACCAGGGAGTAGGACTTCGCATTGACCGGGCAATAGATATCGGGCCATTTATCCTGCGGGACCGCCGCCAGGTCTCTGTGATCCGTCAACAGATAGTAACTATGCGTAAAAGACGGGAGCACCGGAACAAGTTCGATGTGATGCTTCCTCACCCAACGGGCCAGATCGGCCATCTCCTCTTTTTCGAGAAAGCCGCCGTCCGCCACATCCTGATGCGAGGAGTTCTGCTCCATGTCGTGGAACGGCTGGCGCGGATAGTTGCGGCAACTGTAATTCACGTCTCTGGCGAACTGAACCCATCCGGAATTCAGCTCAGGATGGCTTTCCAGCCTCATGCATGCGTTCATTTCCATGATGAGCGTGTTGTATTTGTACAGCCCCATGAAGTCGCGCACGAAGCGCTTGAAGAATTGAATATGGTCGCGTCCGGGAAGAAACAGGTAGATTCCCCGGAAGGGCTTGTCGGGCCAATCGCGAATGTGCACTCCGCGCAATCGCAATTGGCCGTCTTCATTGGCGAGCAATTGGCGGAGAGACTGGAACCCATAGAACGCGCCGCGATCGCTGATGCCGGCCACCAGAACGATGTTGCCAGCGGTGCGAAGCAGATAGCCTTCTGGGCCAAGACCTTGCAGGCTCGACGTCAGGTCCATTTCCGCGCAAACCTGCCTGACCAATGGATTCTGCATCGATCCCATCAGAACTGCCCGACTGTCGGCGCTCACCTTGGTTGTGCGCTGGATCTTCAGATGCTGGCCGAAGCGGTCGCCTAATTCGTTCACCAACGAAGCGGCCAAAAACAGATCTTCTTCTGAGGCCTTTTCGGGCACGACGACCTGCACCTGGCTGTCGAGGACGAAGTCGCTTCCAGAGGCGGAAATCTCCTGCGGCTCCGGCCAGATCAAAGACTGGGGCGGCGGGCATGGCCCGTTGCACGGAGCGCTGCTTTGGCCGTCTATGGCGGACAATGCCGCCGGGGAGCGGCGAGGAAGAAAAACATCGTGGCCGGCAATCGAACTGCCGACAGCGGCTCCCGTTACGGCATGCAGGAATTTACGGCGAGTCAGATCCATCATTAAAGAAACTCCTTCCAGGCGAATGCCAACTGAGGCACCGACCACTGGCGCAATGATTGCCAACTCCGAGTCACTGGATTGGCAGCGATGAACTGAATTCGAGAATCAGGTCATTATGGAACCAGCACAGGGTTTTGGCCAGGCTGAGCAATGGGAACGGGGGTTTGGTCTGCCTCGGGAGGGTTGTTTGCGCCTGCCGCGGGCCCATGCCAGACCCCTCCGCCGTATGTGGTGATATAGATCTGCGTGGGGTCGTTGGGGTCGAGAATGATGCGGTGACCCCACTTGAAGTCGTAGCCCTCGATGCGCACCCAATGGACGCCGCGATCGATGGAGCGGTAGGCCGCTGCGTCAAAGCCGGTGATGTAGAGCGTGTCTGGATGCGCGGGATCGATGGTCAGATCGTAGACGTGCTGCGATTGCGTGAACAGGGATCGCCAGGTCTGGCCGCCGTCTTCGGAGACATAGACACCGCCGTTGCGGTCGGCGTTTTCGCCCTCCTGTCCCCATGCAGTCAGGTAAAGGCGCTGCGGATTGCGCGGGTCGATCTCGATGCCGGTGGGGCCGGTGACGCCTGAGGGGAGGGCGATCCGCTGCCAATGTTCCGCCTTGTCTGTCGAGCGGTAGAAGGCGCCGGCGCCGGAAGCGGAGTAGTCTTTGGCTTCGCTGCGACGAGCTACGACGAGATACAGAGCGCCATCCTGGGCCGCAGTGATGCGCCATGCAAAGGGCTCGTCTCCTGCAATGCCGTTGTTCTTTTGCGTCCAGGTATGGCCGCTATCCACGGACTTGTAGACTCCCCGGCCAAAGGCGCAGGAATACAGGGTGCGCCTTCCGGCGGGGCTGGACGGATCGAGGAGAATGTGGGTGATAGAGTCGTCGGGAAGCCCAGCATTGCTCGGCTGCCAGTGGTGGCCGCCATCGGTTGAGACGGCGACTCCGCCGGTGAAGTGCCGGACGCCGCGGTTGCGCCACATTTTGGGGCGGGGCAGATCGTGGGTGCCGCTGAATGCGCCCCAGACGAGACCGCGTTGCGTGGGGTCGAAGGCCAGCCAGTAAGCGGTGTTGCGCCATTCTTCGGGGACGCCTTCGGAAGTGCTTTGCCAGGATTGGCCGCCATCCGCGCTCTGAAAAAGGCCAATGTCGGTGTAGTCGATGAAGATGTGCCGGGAGTCGAGCGGGTCAAACTGCACGCCGTAGTCGGTGGTTACATCCAGGCCGCGGGAAGTCCAGCCGCCGCCGTTGATTTGCTCGGAGTTCATCTCCTGCCAGGTCGCGCCGCCGTCGAGGGTGCGATAGGTGCGGAAGAGGTCAGTCGCGTAGACCACGTTCGGGTTGTTGGGTGCAACGCCGAGGCTGAAGGGCGAGTCGTAGTAGATGGCGATGCCGTCTTGCGTGGCGCGCTGCTCAATCCAGCTTCCGCTCAGGTTTGGGCCCGGCTGTGTCGATTCCTTGTAGACGATCTTCCAGGTGTGGGCGCCGTCCGTGGTCTTGGCAATACCGTCGAAGATATTCTCCTTCCCCGCGCCGAGCTGGAGGTCGCGAAAGCCGGCATAGGCGACCAGCGGGTGGCGATCGCTGACGGCGATGGCTTCAAAGTTGCCGGAGGTCTGTTCAAGAGCGGGAGTGACCGGTCTCCAATTGAGGCCGGAGTCCTCAGAGAGATAGACTTTTCCATCCTGACCGGTGCCGTAAATCCAGACCGAGTCGCCGGACCGCGCCGCGCTGGCTGCCCTGATGGCGGCTGGGATTCTGCCGAGTTCGGTTGTGCTGCCATCGGGGCCGATGCGCCAGGCCGCCGAGCCGGAGATGGCGACCAAATTCGAGCCCTGTGGGGTAAGCAGAAGAACGCGTTGAGGCAGTGTGGCCATGCGGCTCCAGGAGACGCCGCCGTCCGCGGAGTGCACGATGACAGAGGGTTGGCCTTTCTGCTCAAAGGAGAGATAAAGATGCTCGGAGTTTCCCTGGCCACTCTGGCCGCTTCCTGAAGCAACGGCGATGGCGGAGACGGTTCCACCGGGGTAAGCGGGATCGCTGGAGGTGAGGCTGTAGTCGGAGTGATCGCCGAGTTGATGCTCGACGGTGTTGCGGGTGGGGCTGGGGAAGAGCATCTTCCAGGTCCGCCCGAAGTCGCTGCTGCGCCAGAGGGCGGCATTCCCGGCATAGATGGCCTGTGGGTCCGAGGGATCGAAGGCGAAGACATTGATGCCGCCGCGGAGATTGAACATGCGCCACGACTGGCCATTGTCGCGCGTGACGTAACCGCCGGTCATGTCGCAGTGCTCAACCACCAGCCGGGAATCGAATGGACTGATGGTTGGTCCAATCGTGGTGCCACCGCCGCCGGGGCCGATCACCTTCCAACTGTTCGCGTCCGGGCCCTGAGCCAAGCTCGCAAGCGAGGCTATGAACAGCAAAATTGCGCAACACGGCGTTGATCTCTTCGGTGGGTTCGGCTTCATCCGCTCCGCTCTCGCTTTCTTAGCTTCGGGTAGAATATCGGCTCGGATGCCCAGTGATCGGCTCGATCCCTGGCTCGATGCGCGAGCCCGCTACGGGGGCCCGCTACGGGCATTTCGAAACAAGATCTCCGAATGGCGCCAGAAGCTTGTACTTACTCGACCACGTTGTATACATGATCCCGGCGGTGTTCGGTGTGCTGTCCATTGCCTCCAGCCATCCTTGGGGATTGCCGAGGTCGTCGTCATCGTAATAGGCTCCCGCAATCGTCCGGAAGCCGCGCGATGAGAAAAAATCCAGGCTCTCCCGCCGCTTTTCGAAGTACCAGACGACGATTCCCATGTCCTTTGGCAGATACTCCCAGGTGTTCTCCAGCGACCCGTCCACAAGGTAGTACTGGCGGTTTGAATTGTGGTTGGGGTCGAACATATCCGACCATACAAAAACTTCGGCTGTGGGGTTGACTGCACGCACCTGTCGATAGAGCCACTGTGTCATTTGGCCGAGAATCTCCGCCGCCGCTATCTGCCTTCTTCGGCAAGCCTCGCAGCGGTTAAACAGGCGAACTTCATCGACGCTCAGGAAGTAACGCTTCGGAGACAGATACTTCTCGATCAACGGAAACTGCTGCTTCCATACTTCGTACGTTTGCGCCTCCGACGGACATGCGGAGACCTGATCGTTGTAGATGGTAGTGCCGTGATAGTAGCTCACGCGCAACCGAGCGCCATTTCGAATCCGGCTTGCTGGAAGCAAGCGAATGGAGGGTATTTCGTGGGTCCACAGGAAGTCGAGGTTCGGATCGGTCACGGGCCCGAAGTCGCGGCCCTCCTCGTAGATGGTCCCGGTGACCTCGTCGCGCACGGTGAGGGGCGCGCCCTCGCGGCGAACTACGTTCATTAGCCCCACCTCTTCGATGTCCACGTCGTCCACCCAGACCTTGCCCTTGACCCCCTCAAAAACACCGAAGTTAATTTCGACGCGGTCGAAATTCCAACTGTTGAATGCGGTGGTCACCTTTCTCCAGGCGGAGGTAGGAGCCGGAGCAGGCGGTTCGAATGGGCTCAAGTCGCGTCCATCGGAGGCGAACGCCTTGATGCTGAACAGCGAAGCCGGCGCGGCGTCTTCCGTTTTTACCCACGCGCTGACGCGGTAGCACCGGTATGGCGTCACACGAACCTGCTGCGCAACTCGCGCGATGCCCGCTTTCGTCTCGCCGAAGTTCTCGATCCGCAGGGAGGCCTTGCCGGAATGGAAGACACTCATGTCGACGAAGGTCTTTTTTCCCGGCTCGTCCTGTTTTTCGAATGCGGTGAATCTGTCCAAGAGGAATTGTTCAAAGCCGCCGTTTTGAAGCTTTGCGGGCGAGTCCTCCTCAAAGCGGGCTCCCCCATCTTGCGCGATAAACAAAGCATCCTTCACCAGCATGCCTTCGGCCAGATTCTTGTTGTGATCCAGGATGGCTCCGCCGTAGCCTGTGTTGAATCCCGATGGGATTATCTCGAGGCGATATTGATCGGCTATGGTTTTGACCCTGCGTAAGCGCTCCAGATACTCCGGAGAGCCGAGGCTAATACGGTCCAGTCCCGACAACACAATGGCCGTGAGGCCATGTTCCGACGCTGTCTGGGCTATTTCACGCACTTCCTCCACATGCTTGTCGGTATTGAATGAGCGGCTAACGTAGACCCAGCGGTCGGGGTAGATTTTCTTCTGGTTCAGTCCGTCCAGGCCCACTCGCGCATATGCACTTGCGCCCATTCCAGATGCGAGCACTGTGCCCGCTGCCAGTTTCACAAAGGTCCGACGGTCAGTTTCGAAGCTTGAGTCGTTAGCCATAGCTCGCTTGTTTCCATTCCCGGGATGGCCCTTTGCGCAATTTGGCTCTTGCGTTGATGAGAATGTCAGTTCCGCTCATCTCTGGAGAAGGCTTGTACAAGTATACGAAAGATCATGCACCTAAAAGATTAGAAAAGAATGCTAATAAACTTATATACTGGCAAAATAAAATACCGCGTTCGAAATCAAACGAACGCAGCGCAGTTCTATTGTTTGAGGCTTACCTTTGCCATGGGCCGCGAGAGGAAACGGGGATTTATGAAAAGATGGTCTTGCATTGCCTTGTTTCTATTGGGAACGCTTTTCACGCTCTGCTGGCCTGTTGCAGCTCAAGTGAAGGTCTGGCAAGGAACGTTGACGCTGCCCACGTATGAAGAAGGTTCGCCCGATCCGAACCCGCCATTCGATGCCTATCAGACGACCCGCTTCAGCTATCCCTACACGTTGAGAACGAATCTGACCGGCGTAAAGGCCGGCCACGCCTGGCGCGCGATCTTTCTCGAGAATGAATATCTGAAGTGCACGGTACTGCCGGATATCGGCGGCCATGTGTACACCTGCATGGACAAACTCAGCGGCCAGCCGATGTTCTATGCCAACCCTTCCATCAAGAAGGCGAACATTGGCTATCGCGGAGCGTGGGCTGCGTTCGGCGTGGAATTCAACTTTCCGGTCTCGCATAATTGGGTCTCCATGTCGCCGGTGGACTTCTCGTATTCCACCCATGAGGACGGGAGCGCGTCGATATGGGTGGGCAATATCGATCGGGCATACGGCATGCAGTGGGGAGTCGAACTGGTGTTGAAACCGGGCTCGACGCTGCTGGAAGAGAAGGTGACCTTGTATAACCGCAGCGATGTTCGCCACCGTTATTACTGGTGGAACAACGCGGGTGTGCAGGTGTGGGACGACTCGCGAATCGAGTACCCGATGCGGTTTACGGCTTCGCATGGGTTTACTGAAGTATCTCCCTGGCCGATCGATCCGCAAGGCAAAGACCTGAGCGTGATCAGGAATCAGACCGATGGGCCGGTGTCGCGCTTCATATATGGAAGCCATGAGCCGTTCATGGGCATCTGGAATCCAAAGACCCAGACGGGAACGGTTCATTTCGCGGAGTATCGCGACCTGCCGGGGAAGAAGATCTGGACGTGGGGCGTCGATGCGGACGGTCTTAGCTGGCGTACGGCACTTTCAGACAACCGGAGCGCCTACGCTGAAGTGCAGGCGGGGCTCTTCCGCAATCAGGAGACGTATGCCTTCCTTGACCCCGGACAGACCGTTTGCTTCAGCGAATACTGGATGCCCGTCCGCGGTACAGGTGGAATCTCCCGGGCGAACAAGACGGGCGTGGTTCATTTCGATGCGCATGGTTCCGATGTATCGGTTGTATTGAATGTGAATGAACGGCTTCAGGGGGCGCAGGTTTTGCTGACGCAGAATGGAGTTGTTCTCTCCAGTGAATCAACCGATCTGACGCCGGAGAAAACATGGTCGCATTCTATGACGCCGAAGAGCGAGTCTGGGAAGGTCAGCTTCGAGTTGAAAGACCGTGCAGGTCAATCGCTGTTGACGCAAACTGACGGCGAGTACGATTGGGACCCGGAAGCGGCTATCAAGACAGGGCCCCAGCAAGCTCTGAGCATCGCAAAGCCGGCGGACAGATCGGAAGACGACTGGTTGCAGGCGGGTCAGGATCAGGAGTTGAACGGAGAAGTTGTACTTGCGCTTGCCACCTACGCAAGCGGGTTGGAGAAATATCCGCAGAGCCAGTCGCTCGAGGTTGCCGCGGGAAGGCTGGCTGCTTCGCTTCAGCGGTTTGAGGAGGCAGCACGTCTGCTTCAGATTGCGCAAAAGCGCGACACGCCCGATTCCGAGATTGCCTATTACCTGGAAATTGCCGAAGAAGGCCTGGGGCACACACGCGATGCGGAGACTTCCTATGAGATCGCATTTTGTCAGGCTGGCCTGCGCGGACCTGCAGCGCTAAGGCTGGGAGAACTGCGGGCGAAGGAAGGGAACCTGCAGAGCGCAGCCTCATTTCTGCGTGCCGCGGTGAGTGCACAGCCGGCCAGCGTTCGAGCGCAGGAGGAGTTTGAGGCCGTCCTGCGCGCGTTGGGTGAGCGCTCGGAAGCAGATCGTTTGGCGAGCATTGGCCTGGGCTCGGACCCGATGAGCGATTTTCTCAGGGAAGACACTGGAAAACCGGACCTAGAACACCTGGCTGCGGATTCGTATCGCGTCCTTCGGGTGGCGGCCGAATACATGCAGCTTGGGCTCTATCGGAAGGCTTTGGAAGTTCTCGATCGAGCCTATCCCACCGTGGCCGCGGACCAAAGTGAGCCTGGTTCGGTGCTACCGCTGAAGCATCCGTTGGTGCTCTACTACGCTGCATTCTGCAAGCAGAAGCTCGGCGAAGATGCACCGGGGAACTGGCAGGCAGCATCGGAGCTTTCCCCGAACCTCGTCTTTCCGTCGTCGGAGACGGACAGGGTTGCTTTAGAGGCCGCGCTGGTGGCAAACGGAAGCGATGCAACCGCTCATTTCCTGCTGGGGATGCAGCTTTTTTCCAAAGGATTGAGCGACGCCGGGATGGGGCACTGGGCGAAAGCAAAGCAGCTTGCCCCGCATCTGCAGGGCGTCGATGTCGATATGGGAGATGCGTTGCTGAAGGTGAAAAACGATCCTCAAGGCGCTCTGGCATCTTTCCGCGAGGGTTTGCGGAACGATCCGAATAACGCCGAGGTATACGCTGGTCTGGACGCGGCAATGAGCTTGACGGGAGCTTCAGCCGAGGACCGTGCAGCCATCCTCTCGCAATATCCTTCTGCCGATGCTCCGGATTCGAAGATGCCGGCGGACCTGGTGTATCAACTTGCGTTGACGCGTGCTGAAGCCATGCAATTCGAGCAGGCGCAGGCGCTCTTCAAGAATCGATTCCTTGCCAGCGAGGAGGGAGGGATCACGCCGGCGGAAGTGCAGTTCGAGATCGGGTTGATGCAGGCGGGCGCATGGGCTAAGGCGCATAATTGCACTGCGGCTCAAGGCTTCCTTACCAGTGACGCGCACGGAATGGGCCTGGATGGGAGGTCGGCGCGACAATATGTCATGTTGGCTGAGATAGCTCGAAGCTGCGGACAGGCGAAGCAGCAAGAGGATCTGTTGCATAAGGCCGCTGCGCAAGTAGATTCAGCGGACCTGGCGTGGGCAATCCAGGCTGAGAAATTCCTGGGAACATACAATGCGGGAACGGCTGATCAACTCGTCGCAAAGTCCCTGGCTGCTGCGGAGAGCCGTGCCGAAACCGGCGCCAGCTCAGGATCATGGTGGTATGACATGGGTCAGTTGCAGGCTGGTCTCAATCGGAACGAGGAAGCAAGAAAATCATTAGACAAAACTTTAATTCTGTCCGATACTCGCATGTCTCACCATCTTGCCAGGGAGGCTCTGACAGAGCTTTCTGCCGGCAAGTAGTCATAGCTCCGGCATCGAGCAAGAGGAGAACAGATGGAATGAATCGCCGCCAATTGTTATACGGAACCGGCATCGGACTTGTATCAGGCGCGGCCGCACGCGCGGGCGTTGCTGCATCGCCAACCGAAGAGAATCAAGCAAAGCCTGAAGCGCTCAGCCTTGCGGACTATCAGCCCACCAGCATGTTGCACGCGCGCGAGACCCGGGTTGAGCGAGCGCGCTACCCGGTGATCGATATCCACACCCACATTACCGAGTCCAGCAAGTCGATCAACGGTGTTGATCTGGCCGCTGAGCGAAACTTCCACGCTACCCCCGATGAGTTGATTCCAGTTATGGATCGCAAGAACATTCGCACCATGGTCAATCTCACCGGAGGATTCGGTTCCGGCCTGACTAAAACCCTGGAAAGGTACGATAAGAGTTATCGCGATCGTTTCTACACCTTCACTGAGCCATGTTACTCGCGGTTTCTGGAGCCCGATTATCCCCGCATACAGGCTGAGGCAATCGAGCAAGCGCACCGCGAGGGGGCGCGCGGGCTCAAGATTCTCAAGACACTTGGCCTTTACCTGCGGGATAACATCACCACGGGGAAGCTCGTGAAGATCGACGATCCCAGATTCGATCCAATGTGGGACGCGTGCGGACAATTGAACATGCCTGTCGCCATTCACATCTCCGATCCCATCGCCTTCTTCACTCCCACCGACCGGTTCAACGAGCGCTACGAAGAGTTGAACAATCATCCAGACTGGTCTTTCTTCGGGCGGGACTTTCCCAGCAATGCGGAGTTGATCGAAGCCAGAAACAGAATGATGGGCTGCCATCCCAACACGCGGTTCATTGCGCTGCATGTGGGCAATTTTGCGGAGAATCTGGACAACGTCTCTCAGAATCTGGATCGCTTTCCAAACATGACTGTCGACACCGCCGCGCGGATCGGCGAATTGGGACGGCAACCGCGAGCAGCCCGCGCCTTTTTTGAGAAATATCAGGACCGCATTCTGTTCGGTACGGATGCCACGCCGCACGCGGGCAATTACCCGCAGCAGTTATTCGTCGACCAACTCTACGATATCTATTATCGATTCCTTGAGACGGACGATGAGTACTTCGACTACGCTCCGGCGAAAGTTCCGCCGCAAGGCCGTTGGCGCATCTATGGCATCAACCTTCCGGAGTCGATCCTGCTGAAGGTTTACCAAGCCAATGCCGCTCGTGAACTGCGGCTCTCAACATAAGACGAAGCCCATTTGAAGAGAGCCGGGCGGACAAAGAAGCACGATGAACCGTTCAAACGCTTGAATACTTCCTGCACAGGGTTCGGATTTCATTCACCAGCTTGGGCACGCCTAGGTTGGGGGGCGGACTGCCGGGATAATTTGCTTCATATTCGGCCGAAATAAAACCCTGGTGACCAGCCTGCGCGAAGATCTGCCAGACCCGATCCATATCCACGGCGCTGTGATCGTAAAAGTGGTCGCGGATGTGGATGTTTGTGGCGTAGGGGATACATGCGGCAATCTGCGCATAGGCATCCTGCGCCGGCGTGGGGATGAAGTTTGTAATATCCAGGTTGATGCCGGCATAGGGTGAATTGACGCGTCGCATGATCTCAAGGCATAGGTCCGCGCTTTGCGTCACACCTTCGTGGTCTTCAACTCCAAGCGTGATGCCTTTCTTGCCGGAATAGTCACATGCGGCCTTCATCGATTCGACTACCCAACCGACGGCATCCTTCAGGCTCGAGTCTTTCGGCAGCACGCCGGCAAAGATCCTCAGATGAGAAGCTCCCAGAAGGTCTGTTACATCGACCCACTTCTTAATCTGCGCCAGGCTTTCGGCGCGCTTCGCGGCATCGGCCTGCACCATGTTGACTCCGCATGCAGTCCCTGAGAAAGCCACGGCATGTTGATACGCAAGATGACGCAGGCCAAGCAGATACTCCGGCTCCGTAGACTTGAAGTAATACGCCGTCATGTCGACGCCGCTTAGCTGCAGTTCCGCTGCCTTGAGGATAAAATCCTCCAACGTCATTGGGCCGTGCCTAAGCTCATTGTCGTAGGAGTAGGCACAGCACCCAGGCAATAGCCTTGCGCGTTTGGATTTGTTTTCGCTCCCATCCGATTGCGCCGCGGTGGCAGCTTGGGCCCCAACAGTTCCCATACCTGCGCCTGCCAAGGCGCCTAATCCAACGGTTTTCACAAACTGACGACGATTGACCATGGAACGCATCTTATCCCCGAGCACCACAAATTTTTGCAGCGTGCCGTTTACAACCATGGCGACTCATGCCCCGCGAACAAGCCAAAGTAGCATCGGTTTCTGTCGCCGTCAAGTGAAAGCTCCTGTATGAAGGCCGAAGCGGAGGTCCAGCGCCCAGATGGGCCGTGCAAGTAGGGCGCATCTATTTTGATTCCGCTTCAAGGGTCGCTCCGGACGGCATCAGCAATGCTATAGGCCACCGCTCCTGGCCCTGCGCTGCCAACGTGGACCAGTTCAGAATGGGTGCGGAGTCAGGTGTCAGTATCGTCACTCGCGGATCGACTTCCTGGAATCGAATGGCCAGGGTGTATGCTTCGCCGGTTGCGGCCAGCGCCAGGGGCTGGCCAGTTAGTTGCGGGTCACGGTCCCGCACGAAGAGCTCGGCAATCTTGAGATCGTCCATCAACTGAAGAAAGTACGGCCGACCGGTCAGCAGGGAGTTATAGACATAATCGGCTAACACGCTCCCCAAAGGATTGACGTACGCTTCATCGAAGTTTCCTTGCGCCGGAGAAGAAACGTCGGGGGAATCGGCGCGAAAGTTCATGCGGGTCTCGCCCAATCCGCGAAAGTCAAATGAAAATACTTCATAGCCCTCACTTATTAACCTGGATATCTGGGGCCAGTCCTTTTCCGAGGCTTTGCCGTCAAGACTGAACCAGAGAATCGCTCCCCGGGGATGGCTACCTTCCTTGTGAAAATGGAGAAGTGGCATTTCCAGATAGGTGCTGTGATGAAGCACGTAGCGATCGATCCGCACTGACCCCGCCGCGCTGCTGCCTCGGACCTCCCATCGCAGCTCCCTGGGCGGAGAAAAGCCTTCATAGCGGCCGATCGTCCATGACGCAATATCGGGATCCTGTTCACTGCGATCGAGCTCGACCAGCGTATTCCGGCCGCGATGCGAAGCTTCGGCGGAATAGGCAGCTACCAACCGCAGAAGCGTTTGGCTTTCGGGATAGTCAAGAGATACCTGCCCGCTTCTTGTTACACGAAGGTCGGCATCGCTGAACTGAGTGACCGGGGGAAGGCCATGGCGCACGGGCATCCCGTTGAAGCGGTCGAGAAAGCGCAACGCCGCTTCCTGATTGCTTAGGGAGTACTCGTGCGTGTTGTAGCTCTCGACAAATTCGATTAGGTCGCCGTGTCCAAAGCGCTTGTAGAAGGAACTCACTTCGGAGTAGGACGAGTGAGCGCCTTGCGCCGGGAAGAAGTCGAGAGTGGCAGCGGCCACCATCACCGCGCGCGGATACACCATCAGTAACAGGCCCGCGTGATCTACACCTTTCGATATAAGTCCGAAGAGGTCCTGTTCCGGGTCGCTGTCGAAATCGGCAAAGATGCGGTTCTCGACGCGCATGGGAAGCGCCGTAATGTAACACGACGGAATTACGACCTTGATCCGTTCGTCGAGTGCGCCCAGCAACGCCGCCTGGAAACCGCCGCCGCTGGTTCCGGTGATGCTGATTCTCTCGCCGTCGACGTCTGCGCGGGTAAGCAGATAGTCCACAGCGCGCATCCCATCCCAAATCTCCCACCGGGCCAGATTCGCTCCGGCAAGGTAGGCCAGGTTTCCCATCACGGCGTGCTCGCCGCAGATCAGGTTGTAACGGCTCTTCTTTGCCTTTGCATCCCAGAACTGACTTCGTTCGCCTTGCCCGACCGGGTCCCAGCTGATGACGAGATAGCCGCGCAAGGCCAGCCTCTGACAGAGCGCCTCGTAGTGATCCTTTCCGTTTGCCGCGTGCCCCGCGGGAACCAGGATGGCGGGATGCACCTTGTCACCGTTCTCGGGCACGTACACAAGCGCCGTTACATAGAAACCGGGAAGGCTCTGATAGATGAGCTTTTCGATATGAAATCCAGCGGCTGAAATGGTGCCAACTATTGTTGCGTGCAGGTTGGTCTTTTCTGTGGGAAGGCCGCCAATCATCCCCAAGAGAGACTCTCTCAACTTTGCGCGCAATCTTAGGAGATCGTCTTCGTTCCTTACCTTCGACCAGCGATCCCGGCGGAGTTCATCCTCATTCCATGCGAGCGCGGTTTGATAGAGGAGATAAGGCGTAACTTGCGGACCTTCCGCGCCTGCAGGAGACAAGACGCGGAAGGCTTCAGCGGGAGGAGCGTCCTCGCGCGACGCAGCCGGCGGCACCGAGCCGTGGTCCGCCAGTTGGCTGACTTTCGGCTGATCCTGTGCCGGGGCGGTCGCGGCGCACATCATCGCCACTGCCATGCCGCACACCAGCCGCACACCCATCGAACAATTCACCGGAAACTCCTCCCTGAGTAACAGCAACACGCTCGAAATCCGTCTATTTCGATTTATCATCCACTAACTCAACCAGCCCGAATTTCTCCGGCACATGAAAAGTGTTGCTCATGGGAGCCTTCCAGGCGATTGATTTGCGATGGTCAGGGGGCCCCTGGCTGCGAAACAGGTTCGCGCGAAAGGTGTCGCCGGCAACTGGAGGGCGCGTAGCCAGGCGCGTATCCAGGGCAGCGAATGGAATTCGCATGCCGGCATACCATATTTTTGCCTTGGGATCGATGCGTGCAGCTACCTGAAACCCGGAGTTCCAGGTCCATCCCACCGTATGATCGGGAAGATCGAGATTGATATCGAGATCCACCCACTCGCGCTGCGGTGACACTTCAAACTCCTTGTATCTGCGAATGTTGTGAAAGTCGGAGCCGATAAACAATTCAGCCACGTCCCAATTCCAAAGCCCAAAGGTCTCTTCCGCCGCATTCGGCGAAGGCTTCAAATAAAGCTCCTCGTAGGGACATGCGAACAGCAAGTAGAGATTGTTCTTCGTCCATCGGGACCTTATCTCAGTCCGATACGCCGGCATCATGTGGCCCCAACTGTCGACTTCCGCGTAGACCGGGGGTGCATCCTGCCAAAACGCTGAAGCGGGATCGGTGTCTAGCACAACGTCCTCGGCCGCATAAGCGCTTCTTAACACGCCGCTGTCTCCGGTGCTGGCATGGATTGTGCCGCTCAGAAGAAGAAGAAATAAAGCGAAAAGTCTTTTCACCCGCGGGTTCCTCGGTGACGCATGTTGGTTAGGTTCGATGTTATCGCAGTCTTTGCAACAACTACGGCTGTGACGCCGGAACTCAGCCAGTTCGCTTCCCGCCCTCTGCTTACTGAACATGGTGTGAGCACTCGCTAAGTTGCAAAGCATTCACGTTGCAGCTTTGCAGTGGCCGTCTGCAATCGCACTTGGCGGCTCAGAGATGGGGAGCCCAGCCATTCTCGTAGTCGCGCGCCCACCTTTTCATCGCTTCCGGGTCATTCTGAATCTTCCCGTCCTGTGGATCGAGTTGCAACTCCCGGTTCAACTCCCAGGAGATGTTGGACAGTTGCAGCATGGTAACAACGATGTTGCCCTCGGATATGGGAGCGTGGAGCTTCTCCCCCTTGCGGATCGCCGCGATGAAATTGGCGAAGTGGGCATTGGTTGGAATGTCGCCGTCGAATTTGTCATAGAACGGGATGGCATCTTCGTCTTTGAACACGCCCGTCCTATCTCCCTTGAGGTCATAGACGTCATAACCGGCGCCGCCATCTCCATAAATAAAGACCGAGCCCGTGGTGCCCATCACGGTCAATCCCGTATCGTGGCCGTAGTACTTCATCCCGTTGCATGATTTTCCCTCCCACGAGATCATCTTATCGCCGTAATCGAAGCTGGTGACCAGGGTGTCATAAAACTGCCAATCATCCTTGAACTGGTATCTTCCGCCCAGCGAGGTAACTCGGTTCGGGTAGTCCACTCCGAGCGTCCAGCGGCAAATATCGATACTGTGCGTGCCGTTGTTCAGAGCCTCGCCCGTGCCCCAGTGTTTGAACCAATGCCAGTTATACGGATGAATATTATCCTTATATGGCCTCCGTGGGGCAGGCCCTTGCCAGAGATCCCAATCGAGCTGCGGCGGTACGGGCGCTTCCTGGCCTGTTCCGATCGACTTTCGGACATTGCTATACCAGCCTTTGGCGAGATAGGCCCTGCCGATCAGCCCGCTGTGTATCTTGTCGATGGCCTCGATGGTGCGCAGGCACGATCGCTGTTGCGTGCCCTGCTGCACGAACCTTTGATACTTCTGTTGAGCCTGCACCAGCAAGGCTCCCTCGGCAGGATTGTGGCTGCATGGTTTTTCAACGTAGACGTGCTTGCCCGCCTGCAAGGCAGCGATTGCCAAAGGAGTGTGCCAGTGGTCGGGAGTGGCGATGGTGACAGCGTCTACGTCCTTCTGCTGGAGGATCTGCCGAAAGTCCTTGTCGCTGGCGGGAGCATAGCCCAACTCGTGTTCCGCGGTGGCTGCAAATTTTGCCAGGATATTGCTATCCACATCGCAAACATGCGAGACGCGGGCTGTATTCTTGTTTGCCATGAGCGCTGAAAGATGAGCATAGCCACGCCAACGCAGGCCCATGATTGCAAAGTTGAGGCGATCGTTGGAGCCGAGGATCTGCCCATAGCTCTTGGCGGTGGAACCGATAGCCAAACCCGCCGTCCCCACCGCAAGGGTGTCGAGAAATTCACGCCGGCTGAACATTTTGTCTCTCCATCGAACCAACGAAAGTCTGTGCCGTTCAAATTCAGGTTGGGGCGAAAGCGCATGTTTGATTCAGTACCGCTCCTGGAAGTCGGAACTGAATGCCTAATCCCGCTTCCCAGACCCTGCCAGGGACCTGCACAATCACTGCCCCCGAATTCCTCCGCTCTCGAAATCTTCCTTTCTCCTTCGCGGCACCAAGTATACACAAAAGGGGCTCTAAAGTCGGGTCGGGAGGCACTTCAGCAATAGCGCGCGGCATCAAGCTCGCGCGGGTAGGAAATCTGTGCAAAACTGCCTTCGAATTCAAGAATCGAGTCGCTGTCGCGTCCGGATCGAGTCTTAACGATGCACAAGACAGAGCGGCGGAGTGAGGAGTCTTTCGTTCAAACAAGCGCTCAGTTTCCGGTATCTGCGGCGATTTCTTTTTGCTGCTCCTGCAAGATGCGCCACATCGTCCCGGAAAAAATCATGCCCTGCACGTTGGGCGGCACTTGGCACGCATCCAGCATCGCATGGTAGCGCGCTTGGCCATCGTCGAATTCGCCCAATTCCCCGCCAAACACATCCGAGCCAAAGACGAGCTTCTCAAACGCATTGCGGCTGTTTGGGGGAGTGTGCGGGCTGACTACACCGGTCCACCAGAAGATTGGCTGGAAGAAGCCATAATCATCCTTTTTCTTGATGAGACTTGAGCCGGAGAGGTCGAAGTAAAGATTGGGGTTCAAGCGTCCAATTTCCGCAGCTTCTGCGTAGTCGGGATTCCCGAGGTGCGCGCCAATAATGATCGTTTTGGGCCAGTGCCGGGCAATTAAATCAAGGCGTGTCACACGCATTCGGTCAAAGCTGATATCCGCTGATTCCTCCGGGTTCGGTCGAGCCACAATGCCGGTATGAAAGAGCAGGATCATGTGGTACTTTGCCGCGCGATCGTAAATGGGCCAATATGCCAGATCGTCATAGTTCTTCTGGGACGAAGTAATCTCACCTAATCCACGAAATCCCGCCTTATGGAACCGGTCGATCTCGTTGAGAACATCCGGATCGTCCAGCTTGATAGCTCCAAAACCTATGAAGCGATCCGGGTGTTCCTGAATAAACTTACTGGCTTGTGGAAAGCCTTTTGGTGTTGTCAGCAAGATACCTAGCCCATCGACGGCGTTCAACTTCACAAGCAACTTCTCAAGCACACCGTTCTCCCCGTCATAATGCTCGTGTACGTCGATCAGCTTCGGTGGAACCGTCTGGGCCAAGGCGGTTAGTGAGGCTGTAAGCAAGATGAACAAGGTTGTCCATCTAGAAAGTTGCATCATCGATCTCCTTCCCAAATCGTTTCGCCATATTCTTGACATAACGCAAGGGCAATGATTACGAGTCTTCTCGATGATATCTTTTTCGCCTCCACTCCCATCACTCCCTATCGCATCAAAGCCGCTAGATGCGTGGCCACACCCTGACGAAGATCATCTTCCGCCCGGTCTGTAAAAGGCGAAGTTTTCGGTTCATAACCCCCTTCGCTGAAAGCCTGTCCGGTCGGCAAGTAACCAAGCCAGCCGTTCAACAGTCCGAAGTAAAATGTAAAGGGAAAGCGCGATTGATTCCGCACGTCCATGGCGATCTGACAGAATAATTCCAGGGGTGCACCCCAGAGTACGGCTTCGCGATTGATCTGCAGAAACCGAACGGGTATCCGAACGAGCGCGACTCCTCCGGGAGCAGTGCGGACATGGTCTCCAAGACTTGGCGGCAATGTCAGGCCAGCACGCAGCGGCGTCTCTATGGTCGCCTCGCTTTCGGTAAGGACGACGTTGGATGTCATTTCAACGATCCGCTGATTGGCCTGAAGGATTCGTTCACCGAGCAGGAGTCGAAACTCTCCCAAGTGGCCTGAAGCGGGATCGGGGTAGACGCTGTAGATTGGCGCCAGATCTCCTTCGGCTCCATTGATAAACAGCATCGGCACGCCCAGCTTCTCTTCCACGTACCCGGCTGCGACACCTGGCGCGTCACCACTGATTGCGTGGTTGGACGGGCCAAGAACGGTCCCATGGATAGGGAAGTTCGCGATAAGGCCAATCAAACCGCCGTTCAGGTTCTCGAGTCGAATCAGGCCGATCTGGCGATCTACAGGCCCGTCGGGATTCAGGCCGAGGCTAATTGTTCCATCCACGTCCTTCGCTCGACGATTGATATTTGCTGTCGAAAAGCCGAGCCCGAATCCGAGCCGCGCCGGCTCCAGTTTCTGGCGCGCCAAACGCAAGCCCTCGATGAGTTTTGCCTCGACGAATTGTGTGTACTCCGGATTCGACTCTCCGTCCGCGGCTTGCTTGTATCTCTCGGGCATGAAGGCCGCGCCCATTCCTGGGGGTCCAACTTCAGGGGCAGAATGCGAGTGTGTCGCCATCCACCAAAGGTTCTGCGAAGGTATTCCCAATTCGCGCTGGACGTCTTTCGCTACCTTGTCATTCAATGCGGGCGAAAAGAGGCATACGTCAGTAGACACAAAATAGATTGTCGTTTTTCCGTCGTCCAGTGCAGCGATACGATGAAAGAGCCTGTCATGGACGCTGTCAGACTGCCTGGCATCATATCCAAGCAGCCATTGTGGACTCGTAGGAGTGATATCCACTTTGACTGCGGAGGCCCGAAATTCCGCGGCATAGCCAGTCCCAGCCAATTTACAAAAGAGAATAAGGACAAACACGATTCTCGGCGACATGCAATTCGGCTCTCCTTGCCTACTTACCCGGAATCTCCATGTTGCTCTTCCAGGCAGAAACCAATATACTCCCGGTTGCCCCCGCCAGGCCTGTCTTTTGCATCTCCATCTGGATGATCGCCAGCATTTCTTACGGGGCCGTCAAAACGCGAGGCTTCCAGAGTGGTCTAGTGAACATCGATGTGCCCCGAGAGGAGGCCTAGCGACCAGGAGATCGAGGTGAGCTACTTTGCGGTCATAGGAATAAGAGGGCTTGCAAGGATCTGCGCAAGGTGGTGTGGGCTCTCGACCCTGACGACCTTCAGTCCAGCGGCTAACGCGCTCTCGGCTCCAGGAGTTGAGTCCTCAAAGGCGATGCCCGTGTTGATAGCGAGTCTCTGCTTTATCAGCAGGTATGGTTCCGGGGAGGGCTTTCGCCTTGCCACTTCCTCACCGAACACGAGCGCATCGAACTTATCCAGAATGTTGCAAGCTCGAAGTACCGGCTCTACGCTCGGTAGGGTCGGGGACTGGCGCGATATTCCGAAGGTCCAGCCTAGCTGTTGCTCCCCGTTTCCTCTGGGAGTGCCTCAATAGCCGAACCGTGAACCCGTTTCCAACCCCCGCCACATCGCAC
>Ga0182024_10002983_pt1 | contig 41054 bp, 33 predicted proteins | sample P32metaG_FD_120480 | JGI IMG/M metagenome (GOLD analysis project Ga0182024, IMG submission 120480) | Permafrost microbial communities from Stordalen Mire, Sweden - P3-2 metaG (Illumina Assembly) | ecosystem: Environmental > Terrestrial > Soil > Wetlands > Permafrost | place: Sweden: Stordalen...
ATCAAATCTGCGGGTTATCCGACTTTTGCCGGTTCAAGTTGCAAAATGGGCTGGCCGATGTTCAAATGGAGAATATGGATAAGCAGGCGAATCGACTTGGCCTGCGTTTCTCCCTCCGTTTCTTAACACGGACTGTCGAGGAGCCCATGAAGACTGTGTTCACGACCGGCGAAGCGGCCGAAATCTGCAAGGTATCCCAGCAGACGATTATCCGCTGTTTCGACAGCGGCCGCCTGAGGGGATTCCGCGTCCCGGGCAGCCGATTCCGTCGAATCCCCCGGGATGCCCTGATCGCATTCATGAAGGACAACGGCATTCCCCCGGATTCCCTCGACAACGGCAAGCAGAAGGTGCTCGTGGTGGATGACGACCCGGAGATCGTGGAGTTGTTTGTGGATGTCCTGGAGCGGGATGGCCGCTTCGACGTCAAGACAGCCACGACCGGCTACGATGCGGGCATCCTCACCCAGGAATTCATGCCCGACCTGATCATCCTGGATTACATGCTTCCGGACATCAACGGCAACGTGGTATGCCAGACAATCCGCAAGAACCCCAATTTCGAACATACCAAGATCGTGATCGTTTCGGGTGTTGTGAATCAGGATGAGATCAACGATCTTCTTAAAGCCGGAGCGGATGAGTTCGTTAAGAAGCCATTCAATATCGAGAAGCTGATCGAACGAATCGGAGAGTTGCTGGCGGCGTGAATGGACGGGACAAGAGGCGTCGGAGACGCTTCCAGGCCGCGGGCCGCTGGCAGAGCGCCGCGGGCCCAGCCCGGCCGCCGATGCCGTCGGGCCCAATATGTCCTCACCCCCCGACCACCTTCAAGCCAAGCGTGTCGAGTTGATCCTCCAGCAGCTGGAGCAATTGCCCACCCTGCCCGCCGTGGCGATGCGCGTCGCTGAAGCGGCCGCCGACAGCCAGAGCACTATCGACGAGCTGGTCTCCCTGATCAGCAGCGACGTTTCGCTGACCGCCCGCATCCTGCAACTGGTGCACCGTGCGGACCTGGGTGTGCGCGAGGACGTGAACAGCGTGGAGCGGGCGGTGGTGCTCCTGGGTTTCGACGCCGTGCGCAGCGCGGTGCTGGCGATCACGGTTTTTCAGACGTTCGCCGGTCCGGGCGGCGACGAGTCGAGATTCTCCCGCGAAGATTTCTGGAAGCATTGCCTGGCGGTCGCCTGCTGTGCCGAGCTGCTGGCCGAGGCATTGCACGATCCGGCCGTCAATTCATCCGAAGCATTCGTCTGCGGCCTGCTGCACGATCTGGGCAAAGTGGCGCTGGATACGATGCTGCCCAAGAGCTTTTCCCGCGTCGTCGAGGCCGCCGATCTGCTCCGCGGAAATATCGCCGATGTCGAACGCTCCATCATCGGGCTGGACCACATGGTCGTCGGCAAGCGGCTGGCCGAGCGCTGGAATCTCCCCAAAGTCATTTGCGAATGCCTGTGGCTGCACAATCAATTGCCGCGGGCGCAGCCGGCCACCGTGCAGCATGCCAGGATGATCAACCTGATCACGCTGGCCGACCTGCTGGTGCGCGAGCAGCACCTGGGTTACAGCGGCAACTACACGTTTCCAATCACCCGTGCGGATTTGTGCGAAGCGATCGGCTTGCCCATCGGCTCCGTGGATGCCGCCATTGCCCGGCTGCTGGAACGCACCGAAGCGCGGGCGCAGGCCCTGCAGCTTGGGGAATCCAGCACGCAGGAGCTGTACCAACAGGCAATGGCGCGGGCGAACCAGGAGCTGGGCCGCGTCAGTGGTCAACTGGCGGCCAAGAACCGTCGCCTGGCGATCCGCGCCAAATTTTTCGACGCGCTCAGCACGTTCCAGAGCGAGCTTCGACCCGATTCTCCACCGCAGGTGGTGCTGGGGGCGATTGGGCAGACCGCGGTGGACGTGCTGGCCGTCAATTGTGTCGGGGCATTCTCGCTGATGCCGGCGCAGAATTTCGCGGAGCTGATGCTCTTCGACGAGGCCGGCCAGGTGTTCGAGACTTCGCTGGTGGATTGCGAGAAGCGTCCGGCGGCGCGCGAAACCGGCGACGGGCCGGTCCTGCACGCGGGGGATGAACTGGATTGGCTGCTGTCCGCGATCTCGCCGCGGCTGGAGAAGGACCAGCGCTTCTGGATTTGCCTGGAAGCCGATGGCCTTTGCATCGGTGGGGTGGTGTGGGGCGCCAACAGCGGCGAGGCGCAGCGGCTGGGACCGCAGGTGCAGGAGTTATCGGCCATCTCCGGTGGATGGGGCCTGGCGCTGCGCACCGCGCAAATACGCGAAGAGGCGCGCCTGCTGGCCGAGCAACTCGCCGAGACAAATCGTCAGTTGATCAACGCACAGAACGAGATCGTGCGCCAGCGCATGATGACCAGCGTCGGCGAGATGGCCGCCGGCGCTGCCCACGAGATGAACAATCCGCTGGCGGTGATCAGTGGTCGATCACAGTTGTTAATGGCTCAATTAGCGGACCCCAGGCACAAGCACATGGCGCATTTGATACACGAGCAGAGTAATCGGCTCAGCCAGATCATTTCGGAGCTGATGGACTTCGCCAAGCCCGTGCCGCCCAAGCCGCAGGAATGTGATGCGGCGGATTTGGTGGGTCGGGCGCTGCACGATGCCAAGCAGCACGGCGATCCGGCCGATAGGACGATTGAAGTGACGATGGGCGACGTGCCACCGGTGCGGGTTGATCCGATGCAGGTCGCCGCCGCCCTGACCGAAGTGATCGACAACGCCCTGCTGGCGACCGACCCAACCAGCGGGCACGTGACGATCCACACGGCGTTCGATCCGCACTCGTCGCGCGTCGCCATCACGGTGAGTGACAACGGCTGCGGGATGGATGCCGAGACGCTGAAGCGCGCGTTCGATCCGTTTTTCAGTTCCAAGCCCGCCGGCCGACGCCGCGGCATGGGGCTGCCCAAAGCGCTGCGGTGGGTGGAATCCAGCGGTGGGTCGATGCGCATGGAGAGCCGGGAACGCCAGGGGACGCGGACACTGATCCTGTTGCCCGCCGCAACCCCACCGGCCGATCACGCGCAGCAGCAGCGCAAAGCGGCCAATTGAATCGTCGCCGGGAATCGTTTGGCCACCGGCAGGGAGAAGTAATGACGCCAGTTACGGATTCACTGCAGCCTGTTCGCACCACTTGTCCGTGCGTGCTGGTCGTTGATGATCAGCACGACGTGATCGAGCTGGTCGGCGATGCGCTGGAGCGCAATCTGGAATGCCGGCTGGTCACCGCGCTCAGCCTCGACCAGGCCCGCCACATCCTGGCGCAGGAGACGGTGGACCTGCTGATCGTGGATCTGAACCTCCCGGATGGAAGCGGGGCGGATCTGCTGCCCCTGCTGCGGTCAAAGCGGCCGCTGGCCAGCGCGATCGTGATCACAGGGATGCCCAGCGTCGAAGGCGCCGTCGCGGCGCTGCGGCACGGGGCGGTGGATTTTCTGGCCAAGCCGTTCACCGTCGATGATTTTCTGCAGCGTACGCGCGCCGCGCTGGCGCGGCAGGCGATGACCGTCAAAAGCGAGGGGCGCATCGATCGTCTCCGCCAGGCGGTTCGACGTCTGAACGAATCCCGCCGGATTGTTACCCGAAAAGTCGATCTGCTTTGCAACGATCTGGTCAGCGCGTATGGCGAGCTGTCGCGCCAGCTGGATCAGGTGCGCACCACCGAATCATTCCGGGGGGCGATCACCGTCGCGGATAACCTCGAGCAGATGCTCTGCCACGCGATGGATTGGATGCTGCGGCAGATCGGTTACGCCAACGTGGCTATCTGGCTGGCGGGCGAGCCGGGATTCCAGTTGGCGGCGTACATGAAATACACCATCGCCGGCAACAACGAATTGTCCGAGGCGATGCGCCAGGGCCTGTTGCCCAAGATCGTCAAGGAAGGGATCGTGCAACTGAGCGCCGACGAGGCTGCCCAGCAACTCTCCCCCGCCGAGCTTCAGCACATGCGCAATCAGACGGTGCTGGGCGCCCACTGCACATACCTGGGGGAATCGCTGGCGCAGATCATCCTGTTTCGCGAGGGGAACAAACCGTTCACCGACGATGATTTGGCGACGCTGCGGGCCATCGGCCCGACATTCGCCGTGACGCTGGCGACCATGGTGCGCAACGACGTCGATGACGAGGATGATGATGGCGATCATCCGAGCAAAAACGATTCCAACCCGTTCAACGACGGCGGTCAGATCCTCGATGATGACGAGCACCGCCGCGACAAGCCACGGCGGCCAAAGAAGGACGACGCCGATTGGTGGAAGCGCGGCGAAGATCCACCGTTTTGACTCGGCTTCGATTGCCCGCTGGTCCGTGTGAAACCTGACCAAAACGCTTATTGCCCGCCTGCCGCCGTGCCGATATTATCCACATCGAACGGACGATCTGCGGTGCACGTGATTGGAGTGTTATTTGGTTAAACCTATAATCAACCCCAGGGGATAGCCGCCGACAGGATGCAGGTCCGCGACACATCCGGCAAATGCGGATGGAGAGGCGGAAAGCTGAATGTCGGAATAACGGAAGAACCCTTCCGAGTCGGCCAATCACCCACCTTTTTAACAGGGTTTGATCAAACCGCTTACACACGACACAGGCGGATTCCCGTACGTATAGCGCTCGCCGTCAAGGCGGGCGTTTTTTTTTGCGGTTTTTGCCGGGAACCGCCGCGTTCATAATGCGTCTAAAATGGTCGATGACAGGCCCGAAAAGTGGTATAATTGTTTGCTCTATCCCGAGGGTCCCATGAAAAGCAGATCGGCAGCGCGATTGATCGTCTCGGCGGCGTTGGCGGGGGTGCCACTGGTGGCGGGGTTGGCTTTTGGCCAGGTTCGCCAGAACACCGGCCACGCCTCCGATGCCAACCCCCGTGTCGGCAGCGGGGGGTACAACGACAATCCCATATCCCCCGGCCAAGCGGCGCTTAACAACGCCATCACCACGCAGGACGTCACCGGACTGGGAGGCTTCTCCGGCGCCAACGTCAACGGCGTGAACCTGGGCGTGGGGTACACCAACCCGTTCGCCTTCCGTGGATTGCTGGCCGGTGAAGGGGTGGACCAATTCATCGCGGCGTCGGCGGGTGTGCCGACGATGGCCAATCCCACCGCTTCAACGCAATCCTTCACCAGCGTTGGGACGGCGTATTATGGACAGGCCTCCACGATGGGCCCGCCGCCGCCAAATTTCGTGCGTGCGCCCGGGTCCGAGGGATATGTTCCCGCGCCCGCGACCAGCTACAACGCCGAGGACCTGCGCATCGGCGCCAACTTCGACGTCCCCTTCAACAACGGCATTCCCAAGGCGGGCGAGGTGATGCTGCCCGGGCAGGTCGATCCAACCCAAACCACCGACAGCACGGTCTTTTACCAGGCTTCGCCGATTTACGGCGTGCGGCAGTGGCAGATGGGGCAGGATCAGCAGAACATATTCGCGCCCCAAAACAATCAGTCCGGACCGGTTGGACCGGTCCAGCGCGCCCAGCAGCAGCAGTTGCAACAGATGCGTCTGGAACTGGACGAGGAAAACAACCCGGATAATCAAGCCAACTTGCCCGACAATCAGACCTCCAATAACAGCGGCGCGATTTACGAGGGTACCGGCGCCACCTATATGGGCACCGGCGCCAATCGTTTGCAGACGCTCAAGCCGGGTGACAATTCCGCCAACGGCGTGGCGCTTTCGCAACTGCCTAGTGGTAATTCCCAGCCGGTACCGATGTCGAGTCTGTCTCCGACGGCCGGCAGCATGTCCACGCAGCAGACCAACCGCCAGTTTCTCGATCAACCATTGCCGCCCCCGACGGCGCAGAGCACGCAGTACGCAGTGCTTCGTCAGCGGCTGGATCAGTACAACAATTCGCATCCGGTGAGCGATGAGGAAGCGAATCGGGAATTTTCGCAGTTAATCCAGGCGCGTCGCGCGGTGGTCGCATCAGAAGCGGCGCAGAAGGCGCTGCAGGGTAATAATCCAGGCGCCACCACGCCGGGTGCTGCAACACCAGGAAGTACGGTTCCCGGCACTGCGACGCCTGGCGCGACGCCAGCGACGCCCGGCGCTACACCGGACCAGAATGCCCCCGCCCCTGGCGCGGCGGACCAGGGCGTCAACCAGTCGGCGGTCTTCGCGCCGCCGGCCGCTTCCGGCGCGGCCGCGCAAGCGGCAACGCCCGCTCAGCCACCGCTGCAGATCAACAGCCTTTCCACCGGTGTGAAGTCCAGGAACCTGGCTGATATGCTCACCCACGGCGAGGAGCTGATCCGCACGCAGCAGTACGACAAGGCGATTGAAGTATTCGATTCCGCCGCCGGTGTCGTCACCAACAATCCCTTTATCCTGATTGGGCGCGCAGAGGCGGAGCTGGGCGGTTCCTATTATCGCCAGGCCGCCGTAGACCTGCGCACCGCATTCAGGCAGGACCCCGCGGTGCTGATGGGTCAATTTGATCTGGCCAAGACGCTGGGGCAGAAGCGATTGGATTATGTCCAGGGTGAATTGAAGCAGATCGCCAGCGATTCGCCCGAGGATGAGACACCGGCATTTCTGCTGGCGTATATCACCTACAACTCGCACCACGAGGACGAATCGGCGACCTGGCTGGCCGCCGCGCAAAAGCGCGCCAACGGCAACGATCCGGCCCTCACACTGCTGCAGCGGTATTGGAATTTCAGATCGAGCGCCCCGGCCACGCAGCCCTGAACGCCGTAATGTCCGAATCCTGGTTCCGCCGTTTCAATCGACCGTGCGCCAGCCCTCGACGGCGCGGATCGTAGCTGGCATGGCGATGGATTATCCAACACCGGTGCCAAGCGTGAATATTGTGCATGTCCCGTTTTGCGATCCCGGTGCCAAGCGTGAATATTGTGCATGTCCCGTTTTGCGATCCACGAACCCGCAACCGTCAGGATCCAGGCCAGGGGCCAGCTGGGATGGTAGCGCTGGGCACTGGGATATCGATGATGGACTTGGCAGTCCCACTCAGTATTACGATTGGAAAGGGAATCAACTAACTAATGAACAACATGATAATCCCGAAAACCGACCATGCCCATAGATTAAAGTGAACGAAATATGCAATGCCTGTCATTTGCGCAATCGGTATCATGGATCAATCAGCGCATTACAAGCGGAGTGGTCATCGAGGGATGGCCATATCTAGAAGATATGGGATTGGATGCTCTCAGGTACGCTCTACCGCATGGATCTGGACAAAAGGCCGCGTTAACAAAATGGTTGTATAGCCTTTTTGAACCAGAAGAGCAGGTTCTGGCCCTTCTTGGAAATTGGGAGGTAATTCCTTCTGCAGGAAATGAAACGGGGACGTAGCTAGTTATTTGACAATCGTTGCTGTGGGCGTAATATGCCGTCCATGCCTCGCGGTCCGCGCATGGCGCCGGGTGGATTGGTTTATCACGTGCTCAACCGCGCCGCCGGCCGCATGAAGATGTTTCGCCGCGAGGCGGATTTCGCGGCATTTGAGCGCGTCGTTGGGCAGGCCCACGAGCGCTGTCCCATCCGCATCCTCAGCTTTTGCGTGCTGTCCAACCACTGGCACTTCGTGGTCTGGCCGCGCGAGGATGGCCAGGTCACGGAGTTCTTCCGCTGGCTGGCGCACACGCATGCAATGCGTTGGCGGGTGTCGCATCGCACGGTCGGCTACGGCCCGTTGTACCAGGGACGTTTCAAAAGTTTCCCCGTGCAGGATGACGAACATCTGCTGAAACTTTGCCGTTACGTCGAGCGGAATCCTCTGGCCGCCGGCGCGGTGGGGCGTGCCGAGCAATGGCGATACGGGAGCCTGTGGATTAGACTCAACGGCGATGCGAAACAGCGTTCGATTCTGTCCGCCTGGCCTCTCGACCGTCCGCGCGACTGGACGCGGCTGGTCAACCAGCCGCCGAACGAGGCCGACGTGGCGGCAATCCGCACAAGCCTGGAGCGCGGCCGGCCGCTGGGGAGTGCCACATGGACGCAAAGAACCGCGCAGCGCCTGGATTTGGGTCACACGCTTCGCTCAGAGGGCCGGCCGAGAACGGGCAGTTCCGACAAAAACTAGCTGCGTCCCCGTTTCGTTCCCCCCGTTTCGTTCCCCGTTTCGTTCCTTCGACAAAAACTAGCTGCGTCCCCGTTTCGTTCCTCCCCGTTTCGTTCCTCCGTTTCGTTCCTCCCGTTTCGTTCCTTGTGTAACAAAACAAATCGCATGAGCATACTTATATTTGGCCTGATAAAGTCCAATTTATCGCCCGAGACTAGTGCGTGTATGAAGTCTGCGGCCTTGCGCTGGAATCTTTCGATCCAGATCCGTGACAACTTGGGCAACGCGGAGTTCATCCACCGAATCCTCGTAGAACAAGGCGACAAGCCGAATCCTACTGCCCATCCTTTTCTAATATCTGACAAACCGGGTGGAAATGTTTCACAGGGCCTACTCGAATTATATGGCCGTACCCCGGAGGAGTGGCAGCGAATGACCGATAAGCTCAAAGACAACTTAACACGCGTGGCTGGCTGGACAAAAGATGCATTAGATTGTCCTGGTGCTCAACAAATTATTATCTACTTTACGGACGGATATGATATCAAATACAATGCTTTCGAAGTAAATGTTTCGGCATTGGCTGAATTCTGTTTCGACAAAATCACCGCGGGAAGGGGGGATATTCCCAGTATGAGGATTACAGTAAATAAATAAGTCTGACCAAGCTCGCACGTCTTGGACGCGGTTGGGACGATCGATACCTACGATGCCGACAATAATCTCATCTCGCAGACCGACGGCCTGGGCAACACAACGACCTACGCCTACAACGACATGAATGAGTTGGTATCAGGGGAAATGAAACGGGGGAGGATGAAACGGGGACGTAGCTAGTTAGAAGTCCGCAGCCAAATGCCGCCACGACGTTTACCCGCCTGCCCGGCAAAACGGCGCCTCAATCACGGCGGCGTCGGGCACATCAACGCGATGCTGCTTCGCGGCAATCGTCTGGGAGCGTGACGGCGTCAAGGACAGATAGAGAAACACCAGGCTCAATACCAGGATTCCCCATGCGATGTCCGGTTGGGTCCCGTCGAGATATCTGCGCATGGTGCGGCCGGAATCCGGCGAGAATAGCCAGGGCACGGCCCGCGCAAGATTATTGCCCAACGCACGTAAATCCCACCAATACGACCAGTCGAGCAGGATTTTCATCGGCATCATGAGGCTAAAAAGGGTCAGAAGCAAACCCAGCAGCGCCGCGCCGATGCTCTCCCCGATGCAGCACGCGGCCGCCGCGGCGCCGTAGAGCAAATACCGCTCCTGAATCTGCACTGGCCAGAGGAAGAACATGATCCATGGAGTCACAAACGCCACCAGCGCACGCCGATCATTGCGGCGCGTTTGGATGCCGATGGCGATGCCGCTGATCAGCAGCATGACGCCAAAGATCGTGTTGAAAAGCCATTTGGCACTCACATCGACGTCGGACGCCGGCCACCAATTCCGCCGCGCCATAAAAGCGGGCCAATGCACGTGCAGAGCCGGCAGCGTAAATGCAATTTGATCTATCTCCCTGCGCCAGTTGAATCGTAGTTGAAAGACGGCCGGAACATTGCTGGTCGGGCCGGTGAAAAGGTATGGCCAGTGGATGCTGCCATAATGCACGGCGCAATCCCACCAGGCCGTGTCACCGTGGAAGAGCCAGATGCAGGCGAACAATCCTGTGCCGGCGACGGCGGCCAACAGATAGGGCTCCGACCGCGCGCGAAGGAGCAGCCCCGCCGCCGCCACGGCGCACGCGAGCATCAATCCCACATACCAGCTCCCGCGATTTTGTCGCAAAAGCCATGGCCAATACACCGATGCGATGATGAACATCGCGGCCATCGCAATCCACGTCCAGCGCGATCGTAAAATCGCTTGCAGGCGCGATTCCGACTCCTCGAGTTGCTTCGGAACAAGGGCGCGCAGGAGCCGGGGAACGATGCCCACGACGATCAGCATTGCGGCGATCCAGGTGGCCGCGGGAACATCAAAGATTCTCGGGATGGCGAATAAGTTCAACGGGAAATCGGTGACGGCATGGTTTGCCTCAAAGGTGCGCGCCACCGCCAGCCGATCGGGCGGAAGATAGCTGAGCAGCCAGCCCGAAACGATGACGGAATAGCAAAAGCCCGCCCCGCAAATCCATCGCACGGCTGCTCCCACGCGTCCCTGCACCAATGGCCAGATGACGAAAATCGGCGTGATGGGAAGCATCTGGCCCTTGAAGTTGACGCCGATGGCGATGGCCACGCCCGCGGCGAACCACCAGTCGAGGCTGGCCAACAGACAGCCGCATAAATACCAGGGGACAACCCACGTATCCCATTGCGGCCAGGCGTGGGCGTTGACGATCATGTCCGGGCTGAACCAGATGAATAGCGCCGCCGCAACTCCCTGCCAGACGCCGGTGAAATGGCCGCGCTTTTCGGCGAGAGTTCCGCGAACCACCCAATGCTGCGTCAAAAGAAACGCGAACAAGGCCGAGAAGCCTTCCAGAACGGTGTTGAAACGCAGCACCGGCGCCGTGAACCAGTAGGGCCGTTGCCAGGCATCCATCAAGGAGATGCCCGGCTTGGGCGGATGGTGCTTCCACTGCCAGGCTCCCCACTCGCGCATGACCAATAGCCGCAGCGGACTATAATCAAGCCAGGGCGCCCAGCGGGAGTCCTGCCATTCGGGCACCTGCGCATCCATTTTGTCATATTGGTTAAAATATCCATCCGGCCCGCTGGCGTGCAGGCCCCAGAACGTTCCGCGCCGCATGTCGTCCACGAAGCGAATGGGATCGGCAGCGTCGTAAATCCACCGCCGCACTCGCAGGCCCTCAACGGCACAAACCCACATCGCCGCGCCGATGCACAGCCAGATGAGCACTCGCAACACATAGGTTTTCCATCGGCGCCGATCACCGGTGATCGGCTGCTCAATCCGAAGCGCCGTGGTCGAGTCCATCGCTCCGAGTATATCCGCGCGGAAAAAAATGTCCGCAACGGCGCGCGCCTGTGGTTTGTGTCTTTTAGTTCGGCCCGAGCTGCAACTCAATCACGGCGCCCTCGCTCAGACTGGCGATTTCTTAAACCTGCAATTGGTCGGCGCCCGGCGCGTTGGCGCCGCTGTCGATGATGGCGACGCCGGCGGCGCGCATCTGGTCGAGGGCCGCTTCCACGTCTCCTGTGCGCGCTTCTACCCCGCGGCAGCCGTCCTCAATCAGGCATGTCTCAAATCCCAGTGCCCGCGCATCCAGTGCCGTGAATTTCACGCAATAATCGGTGGCCAGCCCCATGATGTAGAGACTGCGGATTTGCTGGCTCTTGAGAAAATCTTCAAGCCCGGTGGCGTTGTGGTGGCCGTTGTCGAAGAATGCGCTGTAGCTGTCGAGCAGGGGATCGGTTCCCTTGTGGAAGATTTTATCGATGCCGCGGCTGTGCAGCCCGCTGACCAGGGCCGCCCCCTGCGTGCTGGCGACGCAGTGCACCGGCCAGAGAATTTGCGGAGTGCCGCCGATCTCGATCACATCCCCGACTTTGCGTCCGAGGTGATTGGCGGCGAAGCTGCTGTGATTGGGTGGATGCCAATCCTGCGTGGCGACGACCAGCTCGAAGCGCGGCATGAGGCGATTGGCGACGGCGACAACGTCATCGCCATGCGGAATTGGCAGCGCGCCGCCGGGACAGAAATCGTTTTGGATGTCCACCAGGAGCAGGGCGGTATTTGGCATGACGATTTCATTCTATCATATTCAGACGGGACGAATCTCAGATGGATACTGAACACGACAAAACTGAAACGATTCGCCTGCTGCAGCAGAACTGGCTGGCGGAGGCCGAGGGCGCGCGCAATTATCGCGAGCTGGCGGAGGCGGAGAAGCAACCGCGGCGTCGCGAAATCCTGCTGCGCATGGCCGAGGCGGAACAGCGCCATGCGGCAGGCTGGGAACAGAAGCTGCGCGAATTGGGCGCCGCGCCGCCGGGGCTGGCGGATTCGTGGCTCTCCCGGCTGCGCCGGCGGTTGATTCGGGGCACGGGCGCGCGGCGGGCCATCCAGCAAATGGAGGCCGCCGAAGACCGCGACATCGCGCGGTACGCCGCTCACCAGGATCAATTGAGCCAGGCCGATCCACAGGTGCGGGAAATGCTGCACGATTTTGAATTGGAGGAGCGATCGCACGCGCGCGCCCTGGCCGCGATGACGACACCGGCGGCGTCGGGTCCGCGCTCGGCGCTGGATGCGATCCTCTCCCGCGAGAAATGGCATGGCCGTGGCGGGGGGTGGGTCTCCGATGCGATCTACGGCATCAACGACGGCCTGGGCGCGGTGTTCGGCATCGTCTCGGGCGTCGCCGGCGCCACCGACAATCAGCGGCATTACGTGCTGCTGGCCGGGCTGGCCGGGATGATCGCATCAGCACTGTCCATGGGCGCTGGAGCATATCTAGCGGTCAAGAGCGAGCGCGAAGTCCACGAGGCGGAGATCGCCCGCGAGAAGCAGGAGATTGCAGAGAACCCGCAGGAGGAGCAGGAGGAGATGGCATTGTTCTACCAGCTACAGGGTTTCGCCGAAGAGGAATCGCGGCAAATGGCCGCGAAGCTGGCGCAGGATCCCGGCCAGATGATCCGCGTAATGGCGCAGAGCGAGCTGGGATTGTCGGAGGAGCATTTCCGCAATCCGTGGGTGTCGGCGGCATCGGCGATGCTCTCGACGGGCGTGGGGGCGTTCATCCCGATCGTGCCGTTCTTCTTTCTGGGCGGATTGACGGCGGTGGTCATCGCGTTTGCGATCAGCCTGGCCGCGCATTTCGCGGTCGGCGCGGCCAAGTCGATCATCACCAACCGAAGCTGGTGGGCTTCGGGATTGGAGATGACCGGCGTGGGCGTGCTGGAAGCGGTGGTGACCTACGGGCTGGGGCGGGCGTTCGCAGGGTTGAGTTGATCGGGCAACAGCATGGCGGAGCAGACCTTCGAGCAGGCGATGACGACGGCGCGGCGCCTTCATGTCGAGGGCAAGCTCGCTGAGGCCGAATCGCTTTATCGCCAAGTGCTCGCTGCCGCTCCTGATCATCCGCTGGTTCTCAACGCGCTGGGCACGGTGCTTGGGCAGGCCGGGAAATTGAAGCAGGCTGGCGATATTTTGAGCCGGGCGACGCGCGCCGATCCTCAATTTGCCGATGCCTGGGCGAATCTGGCCAAGGTCTACGAGCAGACGGACAATCCGGACGCCGCGATCATGGCGCTGCGCCGAGCGATCGAATTGCGCGGTGACGTCGGTTCCTACCACCGGCGCCTAGGGGTTTGCCTGGGCCGCAAGGGAGATTTGCCCGCGGCGATTGAGCAGTTTCAACGAGCCCTGGAACTTGATCCTCAATCGGATGAGACGTTTGGCGATCTGATCCTGGCATTCCGCAAGGCGGGGCAGTTCGATCGGATCATCGAATCGGCCCGGGCAAGGCTGAAGGGTGACCCCGATAATGTCAAAATCCTCGCGATGCTCGCCGATGGAATGTGGCAATCGGGTCAATTCAGCCAAACGGGGGAGCTTTGGCATCGCTTGGTGGAACTGGAACCGCAATCGCCGGATCGGCACGGTGCCCTTGCCATGTGCCTGCTGACGCTGGGCGATCTGAGCGGTGGATGGCGCGAATATGAATGGCGATGGCAATGCGAATCCTTCAGCAAGAACGTTCGGCGTTCGCCGCAGCGGGAGTGGGGCTGCGCGCAGGGGCTGGGTCGGCCGGATGTTTCGGGGCGATCGATCCTGCTGTATGCGGAGCAGGGGATCGGCGACACGATCCAGTTCGTGCGCTACGCCGGGGTTCTGGCCGATCGCGCGGCGCGCGTGCTGGTGGAATGCCCATGGTCGCTCAAATCCCTGCTGGGCACTTGCCCAGGCGTGCGACTGGTCTATTCCAAGGGGGAGAAGCTGCCGGAATATGACTGGCACATCCCGATGCTCAGCGCCGCCGCGGCGCTGGAGACGACTGTCGAAACGATTCCCGGCGAGGTGCCATATCTGCATGCCGATCCATCCCGTTGCAAATCATGGCGTGGCCGCGCGGAGTCGGCGTCGGCGGGGAAGCTGCGCGTGGGATTGGTATGGGCGGGCAGCCCCGGTTACGCCAACGATGCGCGCCGTTCCATCGCCCCGGCGTTGCTGGCGCCGCTGGCGGAAATTGGTGGGGTCGCCTTGTTCAATCTGCAGAAGGGCAAGGACACCGATGCGCGCAAGCCACCGGCCGCGCTGCGCCTGATCGATTTCACCACGAGCTTGTCCGACTTCGCTGAAACAGCGGCACTGATCGAGCGACTGGATCTGGTCATCTCCGTCGACACGGCGGTGGCGCACCTGGCCGGGGCCATGGCCAAGCCGGTCTGGACGTTGTTGCCGTTCGTGGCGGATTGGCGTTGGATGCTGAACCGCACGGACACACCGTGGTATCCCACGATGCGACTATTCCGCCAACGCGCGCCGGATGACTGGGCCAGTGTCATCGAGGACGTTGCGCAGGCGCTGGCGGAGCGTGTCGCGGCGAGGGGATCAGCGCTTTGATGGGCCTGAATCCCTGGGGCAATTCATCGCAGATCGCGGACGCTGGGGCGCCGATTCGGCATCATCTGATGCCGGCGAACGGGCCGGTTGGCGTATCCTCAACATGTTTTATAGCTTCGGCACGGCGGGACGGACAATTGCACAGATTCCTTGAACGGCGGGTAAGGGAATTTGTCCGGCGCTCGCTGGGCGACTATCCTGCGATCATTCAAACCGGGGAGGCCCCTTTGCGACGTGTAATCTTGTTGGCCGCTGTCCTTGTCGCATCGCTGTGCTCGGCGGCGGGCGCGGATGAAAAATACCTCATCCATGAGAAGGTCCACGAGGGAGATAAGCTCCTCGTGGAGATGACCAACAACGGCCACTTCAAGACCATCAGCACCGCCAGTGGTCAGTCGATCACCAACGAGCAGCATGTCAAGCAATTCCTCAAGGCGACCATGACAATTTTGACGGTGAAAGATGGTTCGGCGACGGCGGCGCGCGTGGAGGTCGATCCGTCCAGCTATGACATCGACAAGGAAGGCGAACAGCCGGAGGAGAAGACCAGTTGCTGGTATGCCGGCAAGACCGTCACCCTGCGTCGCGCGCCCGATGAGAAAGTGAGCAACGACGCCAAGGGCCACTTGCCCGAATCCCGGGAGATCGATCAGCAGAATCTCAACGATCTGTTGAGCCCGGACCAGGATATGTTTTCCGATCAGCCGGTTGCCGTTGGCGATTCCTGGGAAGTTTCCGACAAGCTCTCGAAGCATTCGGACTTGAACCATGGCGACAAGCTGCTGGCACATTGCAAGCTGGATTGGGTCAAGACCATCAACGGCAAGCAGATGGCCGAATTGACCTGCGTGTGCGGCCTCATACGGTATGAAGAGCACAATGTTGAAGAGGATGACGAATACACCAGCGTGATGCTGGTGGATGTGGCGGCTGGGCAGATCGTCAAGGCGGACAACCAGGGGACGGTGAAATTTTCCACACCGCCGGACGAAGCCACGCAAGTGACCGGCGACGGGGAATTCAGCGGCCACTGCGAGGTCTTGCCGCCGACCTCCGGGCCCAGGCCGGCCACGCAGCCGTAACCATAACCGCGTTCGTTTTGCAGTAGACATTCGACGCGGAATCCTCACAATGTCCCCGCCACCATCGAAAGGACAGCCATGGCAGAGGAAATTCAAGAAGGTGCCCCGCAGGCGGGTGTGCAGATCCTCCTGGACGAGCGCGAGTTGCGGCAGATTTACAGTAACGCCTACCGCATCCACGCCACCGCGGATGAAGTCGTCATCGACGTGGGCTTCAACATGCCCAATCCTAATCCGCAGGCGGGGCAGCAGCAGCTTCTGCTCAAAATCACCGACCGCGTGATCATGTCGTACATGACCGCCAAGCGGCTCTCGCTGTCGCTGTCGCAATTGATCAAGCGATATGAGCAGCAGTTTGGCGAGCTCACCCCACCGCAGCAACGCCAGCCGAATCGCTGAAGTCGAGATCGAACGGTCAGGAGGCAAGCCGGGCGGCGGGGCGGTGCATTTTCCCGATGGCATCGAACAAGTCCGCGGCGCAGACGGGCTGATTGCCCAATTGCCCCAGCTCGACGGCGGCGGCGGTGGAGCCCAGGTACGCCGCTGCCGCCAACGATCCACCCGCGGCAAGGGCGAGGCTGGCCACTGCCAGCAGCGCGTCGCCGCACCCCAGGGGATCGACCACGCGGCTGGAGAGCGCGGGAAGATATTCACTGAGCAGCCGTCCGTCAGATCCCTCGGTTTGAGTTTGCGGCCGCGCGAATGTCACCAGGCCCTGTTTGCCCAGGGTGATGATCGCCTGCCTGGCATCGGTGGCATGAAGCAGGTCCCACACCACGGCGCCCAAACCGTTGGAAAAATCGTGCAGCGTCTCGCGCACCTCCCGCTCGGTGGGGCACAGGAGATCGATCGATTTGAATCGCAACAGGCTGCTCTGTCGGCCGCTAACGTCGGCGGTAATGATTGGCACCGTCTGCCGCAGCCGCGGCATGATGCGGTCCAGCAACGAGCCGGTGATCAGCCCGTATCCGAAGTCGGCGAAGACCACAGCCGTGGCGCCTTCGGCTTTGGCCAGGATGGTCTCGGCGACGCGCTGCTCGCATTGCGAGTCGATCGGCGCGACCCCGCCATGATCGAGCTTGAACAGCTTGGTCTGATCGACCAGATATCGGCTCTTGGTGACGATGTCGCGGCGATGGTCGGAGTAAGCGACATCAACGCCTGCGGCGGAGAGGCGGCAGGTGATCTCCGCGGAATTGACGTCTTCGGCCAGCGCGGTCACCAGCGAGACCTCGGCGCCCAGGCCGGCCAGGTGCAGCGCGATCACCGCGGCGCCGCCGTCATATTCGCGGCTCTGCAAAAGCCGCAGCGCCATCATCGGGCCTTCGCCGGCCACGCCGGTAGCATCGCAGAAGTGGTAGCGATCCAGGATATAATCGCCGATGACCAACACCTTCTGATTTGGGAAGTCGGTCATAAGCGCGGTCAGATGGGCGCCGGTCAGATCGAATCGGTCGCGAAAGCGGGCGGTTTTTTCATCGTTGAAGGCATCGTTGTCGCGGATGGAATTGATCAGCGCGGTGGAGGAATAGACGACGTCGCCGCTGGAGAAGACGACGCGCCCGCCATGCTTCTGAACGGCCTGCCGCTCGGCCAGAAAGCGCGGATCGCAGTTCCGCTCGTATTCGCTGCCCTTGACGTACACATCTGGGCGAAGCTGTTCGAGCAACTCGACGGCCGTGGGATGCGTGTCTACGTGCACCCAGTCGACACACTCCAGCGCCGCGAGACTCGAAGCGCGAAGGTCCTGGGGAATCAGCGGACGATCGACCCCTTTTTTCATCTGTGCATCGGCGCTGACAGTAACGATGAGCGCATCGCCCAGGCTGCGGGCGTACTGGAGATGCTGGATATGCCCGGGGTGAACGATGTCGAAGCATCCATGGCAGTGAACGACGACGCGGCCAGCCGCGCGCGCTTCCTCGCGCACGGCCACGATTCGCTGCAGGTTGCAGATTTTCTTGGTAGGGACCATAGCGCCTCTTGGGCGAATATCGGCAAAAGGGTCTCGGGCGATTGAAAATTATCGGACGGGTGAGGGGCACGTCCGGGCGGATTTCCAAAGCTTGGCACATGTTCGACTGGAAGTCGCCATGCCGGGGAATCAGGATCGCTCGTTTCGCCGGCTGCGCTGGAGGAGGGGCATCAGGCTCGATGCCAGGATAACCGCGCCGGCCGGCTCGGGGACGGAAATCGCCGTCGCGGTGATGTCCTGATCGTCAATCCAGCTTTCCCCCTGGGGAAGATCGCTCACCTGCTCGCGGTAGAAACCCCACTTGTCGTAATACTGAGGCAGAGTGCTTCCGTCGACATCAATATCCACGTCGACATTATTGTAGCTGCCGGCCAGTACCCCGTTGTAAACCAGTGAGACCGAACCATTGTCATTGGTGCCAGTGTTGATGGTGACGACCGCGTGTTCCCAGGTATTATCGGCATAGCTGAACTTGACGCTGGTGAGGGGCGTTGCACTGCCATCGGATTGGAAATTTTGATAAAGCTCGAGGTCGCCCTGGCCGCTTTCGCCAAGCGAAAGTGTTACCAGCGGGTCATAGCCCGGATCGACACCGGAACTGTCTCGGCCCTTGAGTTGGAAGATGTGACACCATCCCGAGCTTCCAGTGAAGTTGTTGACGTTAAAATAAAAGGAGTATTGGTAAGTTGTATTGAGCTGTTGGTAGCGCGACGAGCCGCCCAAATTCGCGACCTCGGCGCGCTGGCGATCGGTTGAGTCGGATTCACTTGAGGAGTTTTCACCGAGATTTCCATCCCAGAATTGTGCCGGCATGTTCGGAAAAGCCGTCTGCGTGCCGTTGGTGTAATAGCGCAGCAGGAATTGGAATTCCTCGGTAGTGGTTAATGTCCCCACTCCCAGATCGGTGATGTTTTGCGTGAAGCCGACGGTGTTGTCTGCATTCGCTGTCGCGTTGTTGGTCGTGAAGTTCCCAGTGGTGGGATCGTAGACCTCTTGCGGGTCCTGAACTTCAAAATCGCTGAGGTTCGTCGCAGTGATAGACTGCGCCCAAGCGCTATGCGACTGCAACACGCAGGCGCAAGCGGTTCCCAGCCCCCAAAAACCGGCCGGGCGACGGATCGACTTCATAGCAATTTCCTCACCACTACATACTCGCCCCAATCGTGGATGTTAGGATGATCTTCACCAAATGCCATAAAAATGTGGCGTATGCGACCCGACATGTTTATTCACTCTGTTTCCAGAATTATTCAGCGGCCTTCTCGATGGCACTTTGTTTGCACATATTCCAAATGGTGAATTCTTATCGATTAACGGAGGCTTTATGGCCAACGAACTAAACGGGAAAAAAGTGGCAATGCTGGTGGCCGATGGATTCGAGCAGGTCGAGATGACCAAGCCGCGCCAGGCGCTGCAAAAGGCCGGGGCCCAAGTCGAGTTGATTTCCCCGAACAGGAGCCAGGTACGCGGGTTCAATCACGACCAGCCCGGTGACAAATTCCCCGTGGATGTGACGCTCAGCAAGGCCAGGGCCGAGGATTACGACGCCCTTGTTCTGCCCGGCGGCGTGGCCAACCCGGATAAGCTGCGCATCGACGAGAAGGCGGTGCAGTTCATCAGCGAATTCGTGGCGGCTGGCAAGCCGATCGCCGCGATTTGCCACGGTCCCTGGCCCCTCATCGAGGTGGGCGCCACGCGCGGGCGCACAATGACGAGTTGGCCATCCCTGCGGACAGATTTGCGCAATGCCGGCGCCAACTGGGTCGACAAGGAAGTGGTGGAAGATGACGGCCTGGTCACCAGCCGCAAGCCCGACGACATCCCCGCCTTCAACAAGAAGATGATCGAGTTGTTCAGTCGGGGCGTACAACAATTTAAGTCGGGTCGCGGCCGCCGCGAGCGCATGTCAGCCATGGCACGATAGACCTTGGCGCATAAATCAGAGCAGTTCGAGTTCCGAAAATAAACTACCGATCGGCCGGGCGAGTCGTCTGGTTCCGCTTTTCCCGCACCGCCTGGTCTTGCGATGAATCAAGCAGCCGGAAGTAGACCGCATAACGCTGGTGATGCACGGCATAGAACGGCGACATTTCGAAATCCCGGGGTTGACCAACAAAGCGCGTCTTGAAGTGCAGCGGCTCATCGCCGACGGGGGCGAGCCAGTCGAGTGTCTTGGATTCCGTCACCACCTGCGGCACGCTGGGCACATATAAAAGATCGTAAGCTGTCTGATCGGCAACATGATCGGTGGGCGGATAATCCTGGCGCCCGAGCGTGGCGGCAAGAACGATCGGCCCGTCCTCCACGGCCACCATGGTCGGATCATCGATCGTCCGGTGCAGGTGCAATGACATCGGCATGCGGACGGTGACATGATCGCCATTCTGCCACGTGCGGTCGAGAGCAAGATATCCGCTGCCGCGTTCTCCGTGCGCCGCAACGGCCCCCTCGACAAAAATGCCATCCTGCGCCCACTGCGGGACGCGGATGCGCAGCGCCAGGCGCGTCGGCCGTTGCAGCGTGAATGTGAGCATCGTGTGATCGCTCCGGGGGAAATCGGTCTCCTGCCGCAGGGTCAGGCCTTTCTCCTTCCAGGAAAGCTCACTGGCGATGAAGAGGTTGACGTTGAGCGTCTGATCGTCGCCATGCGTATAGATATCGGCGCCATACCTGGCGTGGTTCTCCATGCCGGTTCCCGTGCAGCACCAGAAGGAATTCTGTGGCGTCGCGTAAACCTTGAATCGCCCCGGTTCCAGCGCCTGAAAATACGTGCACGTCCCGCTATCAGGATCGATCGAACCCAGGATATGGTTGAACAGCGCCCGCTCATAAAAATCGTAAGCCTCACAGCGCCCGCTCCACTGGGCAATGTGGCCGGTGAGCTTGAGCATGTTGTAGACGTTGCATGTTTCGCCGTTCTCGGGGCCCAGCTTGGCCGCTTCCATGCCCAGCGGGAAGAAATGCTCACGATCGCTGTTGGAGCCGGTGACGAAGGAACGATTGCTGACGACGGCGTTCCAGAACGTTTCGGCCGCCTTTTTCATGCGCGGGTCGCCGGTCAATTCATAAATGCGCGCCGCGCCAATGAGCTTCGGTATCTGCGTGTTCGCGTGCCGGCCGGTGAGATCGTCGCGTCCGTCGGCCAGCGGATCGAGCACCGTGTGGTCCCAGAACCGCCTTGCCAGGGCGAGATATTTCGGATCGCCCGAGATGTCGCTTAAATCTGCCAATGCCTCGTTCATCCCGCCGTATTCGACGCTCAGCATCTTTTGCATCTGCTCGTCATTGAGATTCTGACAGACGCTGATGGCCCAGTCCCCGATCCGAAGAAGGATTTGTCTGGCGCGCGGATCGCTGGTGTAAAGATAGACGTCGCGCAATCCGGCCAGAAGTTTGTGTTCGTTGTACCACGGCACCCAGGCCCCCTGCAGGTCGGCGCCGCCGTTGGTGGCGAATTCGCCGCGGGCGATGGTGGCGAACAATTCCGGGCCGTTGGGCATGCCGCCCAGAAAACCATCCGATCTGGCCTGCTGGCATGCCGCCAATTCATCCAGGCAATAAGAAATTCGTTCGCGCCATCGCTCATTGGCGGTGGCGGCAAACATCATGGAGCAGGCGGACAGATAATGGCCCAGCATCTGCCCGCAAATGCCTTTGCTTTCCCACCCACCGTAAGCGGTGGCCTTGGGAGGCAGCCCGGCATTTTTGCGATATCCCGCCAACAGCCGGTCGCGATCCAGCGAGAATAAATACGCCTGATCAAGCTCCATCGCCTTGCGAAATGGCCCGTCGAGCAGGCGCACATCCGACAACGGAAACCGCTGCGCCGGCAAGACCGGCACGATGGTGTCAGATGCGTGAACCGCGGAACCTGTATTCATGATGCAGAGCACAATCAGCACCCAGAATGCATGCGACAGAATCCTGCTGACGTGCGGGACGCGCATATCGGTTAGTCCTGCTGCAGCAGCTTGAACGCGTGATTCCACTGGTTGCGCAGGAAGCCTGGGATGCACCAGAGCATGCAGAGCGGTTCGATGGCGCGGGCGGCGGCGGCGTTGCCCATGTCCACCGTTTCCCATCCGAATTGGTCGAGCACCAACGTGACGGTTTTCTTCGCCTCGCCGTCGTTGCCGCAGATGAACATCGTCGGCTTGCCGGCCTTGAATTGGGGATTGACCATCAGATCGCTGCCGACGGAATTGAACGCTTTGACGAAGCGCGCATCGGCAAACTCGCGCTGCAGGCGCTCCATCAGCGAATCATCGAGGTTCGTGAATAATTTGAGCACGCCATCGGTGGGCGGCGCATCGGCGGTGGGGTTGGTCGCATCGATGACCACTTTTTTGGCGAGATTGCCGGTCCCGGCCGCGCGCAAAGCCGCCGAAGCGGCGCCGCCCTTGACCGCCAGGACCAGCAGCTCCCCGAATTTGCCGACATCGGCGAAGGTTCCGGTCCGTGCCTTGGGATTTTGCTTCCCCCAATCCGCCAGCTTGGCGGCATCGCGGCTGCCCAGCATGACCTCGTGACCATGCCTGATGAAACCGCCCGCCAGAACTTTTCCGACATCGCCCGAGCCAAGAACTCCAACTTTCATATTTGATCTCCTGAATGTGAGAGTCATGGAGATTTTACGACAGTTCGCTCAATGCGTGGTAGTGGGGCAACGGCGCCGCACGTTCCGATTGGCGCAGCACAGAAATGCCGCGGCGTGCGGCTGCGGCGCGGCTTGGCTTAAGATTCATAAAAAAGCGGACGACGCACCACGGCGTGGGCGCGGGCTGTCCGGGAAGAATGCACCCAATCGCCGGGTGCGCCTGCCGCTTCCACCTCGCCGTTGCAATCAGCGCAGCGGAAACGGGTGACGGATCCCGGGTCGCTCGGCCGCGCGTGACCGATACTCCGGAGCTCCGCGTCCTTGGAAAACACGTGATCCCTCTGTATTGGGTCTGGCGCCTGAAGGTTTTTGGGCGTTTCGGAGAGCGCCGTTTCGGCAGTCCCATTCGAAATCGCGGGGCGAGGCGGGGTTGCGATCAAACAAATACATTTATTTCCTGGAAATCGAAGGAGGCTGGATAAGAAATAATTTGCTGGTTTATTGCCCTCGTTTGCTCAACCTCTGCCGCGGCATCGTCCGATAAAGAACACGAGGCGATTGATTTTCATGGAAATCGGCATCAGCGAGCAGGTTCGGACTGTCGATTCCCCGCTGCCCCAAACGGTGAAGCGGCGGCGCGTGCTGATGGATTCGCATCGGCGATTGCGGGCGAACCTGGCCGCGCTGGCGGAGCATCGTCCCCAAATCCATGAGCTGCTCATGCAGAACGGGCCGCCCTCTGACCTGGTTATCCACCGCGTGCGCGGGGGGCGCTGGTCGGTGGGAATGGTAAGTCCGGAGAATCAATCGATCTCGGCATGGCGCGGAGATGATCCCATCGGCGCCAACGTGGCCGCATGGTCGCAAATCAGGCCGGCATGGCAGAAGGGATCAGCGCTGGCGCTGTGCGGGATCGGCGATGGGTACGCGCTGGCCGCTCTGGCCGCGCATCCACCCACGCTTTTTCTGATGCAGCAGCAACCGGTCTTCGTTTTCGAGCCGGACCTGCGTGTCTTGTGGGGCGTGCTGGCGCTGCATGATTTTTCGGGATCGGATGGCCCGATTGGCCAGGCGCGGTTCCGGTGGTTTGTCGGGACCGATTGGGCCGACCAATTCCAACGCGAGATTCTCGACAACCCGGCGCTGCGGTTTCCCGACGCCCAGTTGTACATGGGAATCGAGCCGGCGTTGGTGGAGAAAGTGTTCCGGCAAAGCGCCGATGCCGTCATCGATGCGGATCGAATACTCACCGGGCAAATCGCGGAAATTTATGCCGATGTGGATGCCAAGGCGCTGGCGGGGCTGTTCGGCCAGAACCCTCCGCGGCGGCCGCGCGTCCTGCTGATGACCAGCCGGTTCAGCACCGTCCTGCAATATTCCACTGCCGACACCGCTGAGGCGATGGCGAAACTGGGTTGGGAGACGCGCACCGTCGTCGAGCCGGCCGATCACCTGCGGCTGGATAAGCGGCTTATGCGTCACGCGATCGCCGAATTCAAGCCGGACCTGATCTTCGTCATCGATCATCTGCGCCATGAATATGGCCAGGTGTTTCCCCCGTCGTTGCCGTACGCCTGCTGGATCCAGGATTATCTGCCCAACCTGAAAAACACCGACGCAGGCGCGAAAGTGACGCAGCGCGATTTTGTGCTGACGGCGTCGGGAACGGAATTTGTCCGCAATTTTGGATATCCGCTTCGCCAGATCGTCGACATGCCCAACCTGGGCCGCGTGCCGGTACGCCCGATCACCTGGAAGAGCGACGGGTTGGACCTGGCGTACACATCCAACTGGTCGGGGACCACCGGGCAGGCCGTCGAAGACATCCTCGACAAGCTCGGCGGCGCCGAGCCGATGCGGACCATCGCCCAAGCGGCGTGCGCGCGAATTCTGCAGATTTATGAAACCGGCGGCTGCCTGGCCGTGCAATGCGACGTGCGCGCGGCGATCGAGCAGGCGCAGCGTGATTGCGGCATCGCCATCTCCGATCCGGTTGTGCTCGATTCGATCGTGAACCTGTTCTGGCAGAAGCTGAACAACCACTTGTTCCGCCAGCAGTCGTTGGAATGGATCACAGAGATTGTGCAGCGTCGTGGCTGGCGGCTGGGTCTGTTCGGCCGCGGGTGGGAGAATCATCCACGCTTCGCGAAATTCGCCCGTGGATTCGTCAAGCCGGGCACGGATCTGGAGCAATTGGTGCGGTCCACGCGCATCAACCTGCATCTGGAACCTTACGCCTGCTTTACGCATCCGCGGCTGCTGAGCGGTCTTTTCGCGGGCGGTTTTTTTCTGGTGCGGGACAATCCGTTTAACCACCTGACGGTGAAGCTGGCGCGGTTCCTGTCGGAGAATTTCGATCCGAGCGTGGAGACCAGCGAGGATGCCCGCCGCGCGATCAAACCGGATCGACGCGAGCAGCTGGAAGCCATCCTGGCGCAATGCGCACCAATTGGCGAACAGGCCGACACTGTGCAGTGGGTACGCAACTGGCAGCGCGCCGGCCTGCTCCCGGATGGGCGCGAGCCGATGCCCAACCTGGCTGAGATCACCTTCGATGATGCCGCCACGCTGGAGCGAAAGATCGAGCAGTTCATCTCCAATGATGTGCTTCGCGGCGCCATCGCCCAGGGGCAGCGCACCGAGCTGGAATCCCGCCTCAGCTACGAGGCCGGGATGCTGCGGATGTGCCGACGCATCGAGCAATTGCTGAGGGAGGAAGTATGAAGCTCAGTTACGTGATCATCTCGCACAACCGCCGACAGCGGCTGCTGGAAACGCTTCCCCGCCTGATCCGGCGGACGCCGCTGCCCGCCGATCAATGGGAAACGATCGTGGTGGACAACGCCTCCGCCGACGGCACCGCCGAGGCGGTGGCGCAGCAGTTCCCCAAGGTCAAGCTGTTCCGCAATTCCAAAAACGAGGGGATGTATGCCCGTAATCGCGGGATCGCGCAGAGCCAGGGACAGTACGTCATCACGCTGGATGATGACAGCTATCCCGCCGATAGCCGCACGATTCCCACGGCGCTGGCGTACATGGACGCCAAGCCCGCGGTGGGGGCGGTGACGGGAAGGGTCGTACTGCCCGATGGCCGGCAGGAGGCGCCGGCGCTGCCGGGTGTCTTCATCGGATGCGCGGTCTGTTTTCGCAAGTCGATCCTGGAGCGCGTGGGGGGATTCCGTCGGGAATTTTTCCGCCAGGCGGAGGAATACGATCTGAGCTTCCGCATCTGGGGCGCCGGATCGCGCGTCGAGCGGCGGGAGGAGATCCTGTTCAAGCACGCCAAGACCGCCGACACCATCAACCGTTCCGCCGCGATGGTGCAGGCGATGGATTTGCGGAACAACCTGATCATCGCGCAGCGTTTTCTGCCGGGCGATTTGCGGAGGATTTACTGGGAGGACTGGGAACTGCGCTACGCGGCACTGGCGCGGCATAGTGGTCTGCGCGCGGCCGCGCGCAAGGCGATGCGCTCGGCGTGGTGGTGGCGCCTGCGCGACCGGGTCCTGGGCGGGCGACTGCCACTGCCGCCCGCCGCCATCGACAGCATCTTCCGCTTCCGCGAGCAATCCGCGAAGATCGGCGCCTGGGCGCGGCGCGAAAACGTCTGGCGCGTCGTGCTGGCGGGGTTCAGCAAAAATATGTGGGCCACCTTTAACGGCTGCCTCTCCAGCGGCCTGCAGTTGCGTTGCGTGGCGGATGAGAACCCCGCGTTCGAGGGGCTGGAATATCGTGGCCTGCCCATCGTGCCCAACCGTCGCGCGTTCGAAGGCGGTGGAATTGATGGCGTGGTGGTGACCAACGTGAACGCAGCGCAGGTCGAAGCCCAGGCCGCCGCCGTGCGACGTACATTCAGGGGGCCAATATTGAAACTGGTGGAGCCGAGCAAACCGGTTGCCAAGCCCGCCGCGACGGCAAAAGCACCGGCGCCAAGGGCACAGGCGGCGTAAGAAAATCGGCGATTGAACATCCGCTATTTTTCCGATATAATAGCGTCATCATGTTTCGCGGGATCGTCATCGGCCAGATCGTCATTAGCCCCGAAAATCGCGGGTAGGGCCGATTTCCTGTCACTGGAGAATCAACAGCCCTGCCCCCGACGGCAGGGTTTTTTGTTTGGAACTTTCGCTTACACTGACCGGCACAGACATGAGCACGCAAACACAAGAGAAGAAGAATTTTAAGTCGACGCTGAACCTCCCGCAGACGGCGTTCCCGATGGAGGCCAAGCTCACCGCCAACGAGCCGGGCCGCCTGGCGCGGTGGAAGGCGATGGGGCTCTACGAAAAGCTCATGAGCCAGCGCGCCACCGCGAAACGGTGGGTGCTGCACGATGGGCCGCCGTTTGCCAATGGCGACATCCACTTGGGGCATCTGATCAACAAAACGCTCAAGGATGTGATCCTGCGTTTCCGCTCGATGCAGGGATATCAGACGCCGTACGTGCCGGGGTGGGACTGCCATGGTCTGCCGATCGAGCACAAAATCCAGCAGGACCTGGGACCGAAGCTGCGGCAGATGAGCGTCGCCGATGTCCGCAAACTCTGCTTCGAATATGCGGATAAATATTGCAAGGTCCAGAGCGAGCAATTCCAGCGGCTGGGGATCCTCGGCGAGTGGAACAAGCCGTATCTGACGATGAGCGCCGAATATGAGGCGCAGACGCTGGAGGTGTTTGCTCAGATCGTGGAAGCGGGACTGGTGTACCAGCAGCTCAAGCCGGTGCCGTGGTCGATCGAGAACCAGACGGCGCTGGCGGACGCGGAATTGGAATACCAGGACGTGACCGACCAGAGCGTGTTCGTGGAGTTCCCCATTAGGGGTCGCTCGGGTGAATATCTGCTCGTCTGGACGACGACGCCGTGGACGTTGCCCGCGAACCTGGCCGTCGCGGTCAATCCCAAGATGGAATATTCGTATGCGAATTACCGCCGAAATGGCGCCCTCCGTTGTGTCGTCGTCGCGTCACCATTGATGGAGCAGGTGTTCGCCAAGGCGAATCTGCAGATCGAGGGAGTCGCAAAAAAAGAGATGGGGACAGCACTGCGTGGGACCGTGTATGAGCACCCCTTCGTGGAGAATCGGACCGGTCGCGTCGTGCTGGCTGATTATGTCACCACCACCGACGGCACCGGCCTGGTTCATACCGCGCCGGGACATGGTGAGGACGACTATGAAACCGGTGTCCGCGAACAACTGGAAGTTTACAGCCCCGTTTTGCCCAGCGGGCGGTTCGATGATTCAGTCCCGCAATGGCTCCAGGGAAAAACGGTCTGGGAATCCAACAAGTTGATCACGCAGCATCTTGCCGATACGGGCCTGCTGTTCGCGGAGGAAAAGATCACGCACAGCTATCCGCACGATTGGCGCAGCAAGAAGCCCATCATCTTCCGCGCGACCGAGCAGTGGTTCATTCGCATCGATCAGGCGTTTTCGGTCGGCGGCAAAGATGTGCCCCGATCGCTGCGCCAGCGCGCCCTCGATGCGGTGAAAAGCCAGATCGACTTTGTTCCCAAATGGGGAGCGGCCAGGATCGTGGGAATGCTGGAGCGTCGCCCTGACTGGTGCATCTCGCGCCAGCGCGCCTGGGGATTGCCCATCCCGGTCTTCTTCAATGAGAAGGGCGAACCGCTGCTTTCGGCCGCTTCGGTGCGCGCCGTTGCCAAAAGATTCGCCCAGGACGGCAGCGCTGCGTGGTTTACGCAATCGCCGCAACAACTGCTGGGCGATTTCGATTCCGGTTCGGATTTCCCAAAAGACAAGCTGCGCAAGGAAACGGACATCTTCGACGTCTGGTTCGAAAGTGGCAGCTCGTGGCGGGACGTGCTGCAGGGGCGCGACAACCTGCATTTCCCGGCCGATCTGTATTTGGAAGGCTCCGATCAGCACCGCGGCTGGTTTCAGCTTTCACTGCTGCTGTCGCTGGGCGCCACCGGCAAGCCGCCGTTCAAGCAGGTGTTGACGCATGGCTTTGTCGTCAAGCCGGATGGCACGAAGGTCAGCAAGTCCGACAAGGACTACGTCACCGCGATGACGGAGATCAACCGGCACGGCGCCGATCTGCTGCGCCTGTGGTGCTGCAGCGTGGATTACCAGAACGACATCCCCGCCAGCCCGGGGGCGATCCAGGAATTCGGCGATAAATACCGCAAGATCCGCAACACGCTGCGCTATCTGCTCAGCAACCTGTACGATTTCGATCCGCAAAGCGATGCGCGGCCGATCGAGCCGGCGAGCCTGGACGGTTGGGCGGCGGCGCAACTCGACCAGCTGATCGGCGAGGTGACGGCGGCGTACGATGGATACCAGCTGCACCGTGCTTTCCGCCTCCTGCACGATTTCTGCGCCGTGCAGATCAGCGCCATCTACGGCAATGCGATGAAGGATCGGCTGTACTGTGACGCGGCGGATTCGCCCCTGCGGCGGCGATGCCAGACGGTGATGCATCGCATCGCCTCCGCGCTGATCCGCCTGCTGGCGCCGATGTTGGTCTTCACCGCGGATGAGGCATGGGAGTTTATCCCGCACAAAATGTCCGAGGATGCCACTTTGGCCAGCGTGCACCTGGCGCTGCTGCCTCGACCGAGCACCGATTTGCCGTCGGAGAAACAAATGAGCGAGTGGACGATGCTTCTGGAGCTGCGCGATCAGGCGACGGCGCAACTGGATGCGCTCAAAAAATCGGTCGGCCTGAACAAGGCGCTGGATGCGGAGCTGATCTATCACGCCGATGACCAATCGCGCCAGCAACTGGAACAATACGGTGCGGACCTGGAAGACCTCGTGGGCGCGGGTTTTCACAGCATCACGCCGGCGGCGCAGGGCGTTCGCGTCGAAGTCGTGGATCGGCGGCAGCAATACAAGGCGTGCGCCCGGAGCTGGAAGCGCCGGCCGGACGTGGGGCAGGATGCGCAATATCCCGACCTCTGTGCCCGGGACGCGGCTGTTGTGCGGGTGGTCGCGGAGACGTAGTAGCGGTCTATGGCTTTCTAAACAGCTTTTTTCCCTCCCCCGGTATTCCGGGGGAGGGTCAGGGAGGGGGTCGATTTGACCTATGCTGCCGCTTGGCCCAACATGATTGCTATGCCAAACAAGCGCGATCACGCGCGGCGATTGATCGCTTTTGCGCGTCGGATGCGCCAGACACCTACCGACGCCAAAAAGAAGCTGTGGTCATTGATGCGCCGCGGCAGACTCAGCGGCTACCACTTCCGCCGCCAGGTGCCGCTGGCTGGCTACATCGTCGATTTCTGCTGTTTATCTGCGGGACTGGGCATCGAGGCGGATGGTGGGCAACACTTCGATCAACAGAATGAAGAATATGATCTGCGGCGCTGCGAAGCACTCGCTGCGAAGGGAATACGAATTCTTCGATTTTCCGATTACGAGATTCTGAAACATCCCGATGCGGCGCAAGAAATGATTTACCGCCAGCTTGTTGAACCCCCTCCCTAACCCTCCCCCGGAGTACCGGGGGAGGGGATTAATGTGGCTGCCTAATCTTTTATGGAACCCACCCTGGCCGACTCTCCCATCCAACTCGCGGTCCTGATCAGTGGAGCGGGGACAACGCTGGCGAACCTGATCGATCGCATCGCGAACCGCACGCTGCGCGCCGAAATCAAGCTGGTCATCGCCTCGCGGCGTGGTATCGGCGGGATCGAGCGTGCGCGCTCCGCCGGGCTCGCGTGTGAAATCATCGAACGCAGTGAATTTGCCACGGTCGCGCAGTTCAGTGCCGCCGTGTTCGGGCGCTGCGCGGCGGCGCGGGTGGATCTGATCTGCATGGCCGGCTGGCTATCGCTGCTGGAAATTCCCCAGGGCCTGGAGGGGAAGATCATGAATATTCATCCTTCCCTGCTGCCCAGCTTCGGTGGGTTGGGGATGTACGGCCCGCGCGTGTACCAGGCGGTGCTGGATCATGGGTGCAAAGTGAGCGGATGCACGGTCCATTTCGTGGATCAGAGCTACGATCACGGCCCGATCATCCTGCAGCGGACTTGTCCGGTGTTGGATGACGATACCGCGGAGACGCTGGCTCGGCGCGTGTTCGAGGAGGAGAAGATCGCGTATGCGCAGGCGATCGAAATGTTTCAAAGGGGAAGGCTGCGGATACAGGGCGGGCGTGTTTTTGTTCACGACATGCGGACTTAAGTCCGCATGCCAGGAAGCGCTGTTCATTTCCCCATCTCGCGGCTGCGTCGGGCGGCGGCCTGGATCGCTTCCATGGTGATCCTGGGCCAGTTTTGTGATTCGAGATGGGTGATGGCCGCGTGAGTCGTGCCGTTGGGCGTGGTGACGCGGCGGCGATGGGCGGTGGGGTCGGGGGATTCAACCATCATTTTGGCTGCGCCCAGCGCTGTCTGGATGGCCAGCGTCGCGGCCTGATCCGGCTCCAGGCCCAGCGCGATTCCCGCCTGGATCATCTGTTCGACAAGAAAGAAGAAATATGCGGGACCGGACCCGCTGATGGCGGTGACGGCATCCATCTTGTCTTCGGGTATCTCGATCACTTTGGCTGAGGATTCAAACAGCCGCCGCGCCCAGCGCAGATCGTCAGCCGTGGCATGTGCGCCGGCCGCGATGGCGACCATCCCGGCCCCGACGAGCATCGGGGTGTTGGGCATGGCGCGGATAATCCGCCAATGCCTTCCTGTGCCCAGGGAACTTTGCATCATGCTCGTGGAAATTCCAGCGGCGATGCAAATCAACAGCGTGCGTTCCTGCATCACCGTCGCGAGCGTTTGCAGAACTGATTGCACCTGGTGCGGCTTGACCGCCAGCAGGATGGCGGAAGCATCGGCGGCGGCGCGATCGGCGGATTCGACGGCGGCGATGCGCAATTCATCGGTGAAAAATTTCCGCCGGGCTTCGGAGATATCGGCGGCGATGATCTGGTCGGCACGCAGCAGGCCGCCGGAGATAACGCCGCGGGCAATCGCTTCGGCCATAACGCCGGCGCCGATGATGGCTAATTCATGGGGCATGATGGAGGGACGAAACGATTGGGAAGGAGACTGTCAGGGTTTCGCCTGCGTTCTTAATAGCCGCGGGAGCCAGCCCGCGGGGGATTAGCCGTCGGGGCTCGCCAATTCACGTCGTCCGCAGGCTTGCGCCCGCTATGAAATATATCCATGTGGCGGTGCGACGGTATTTGCCCTAGTCCACCGGGCCGCCGATGGCTTCCTGGATCGAGCGCGGCGCCGAGACAATCAGATTGCCGTTGTAATACTCGATATCCGCCACGCCGCCGTTGGTTTTCCAGATATCGGGTCGGATGATCGTCTCGATCAGCTTGATGAGTTTGTCGGCTTCCTCCTGCTTGGTGATGGTGGTGGCAGTCCCGGCGTTGCCGCTGAAGATGGTCGCGCTGGTATTGCCGCCGGTCCCCGATCCGCCCTGTACCTGGGGTCCGCCTGAGCTCAGGAAGGTGTCGGATAGTTGCAATGGCTCGAACGTATCCTGCTCGGCCAGCAGGTCCATGACGTTGTAGACGATGACGATGAGCTTCTTGTCGGCCTCGGCGCGGCTGGTGATCTGAATCACGTTCTCATCGACGTAAAAGGTCAGCAGATCGCCCGGCGCGGCTTCGGACAGAACCAGCGAAAGAACCTTGGCCAGGCGAACGCTGTGAAGGTTGATATTGATCGGCGTGTCCTTGCCGATGTTCAGGGCATCCAGCGCTTTCCAGTCGACAATGATGTTGGCGCCGCCGATGTCACGCAGAAAGTCGAGGGCATCGGCCAAAGTCACATTGGTGAGCTTGGCCTCGGGCAATCTCATCTCAAGAGCGGCGCGAGCACCGGAAGTGGTGGCGGCGCGGGCACAGGGGACAAGCACCAGCAAGGCGACGATGCCGATAGCCAATGAGCGGAGCATGGGGTCTCCTCCCAGTTACGGGTTGGAGGAACTTGGCGACGCCGCCGATTCCAGCGGCTTGCCCGTGTACGGATCGAAGCGCATCTGTGCCGCAGCGGTTGTCGACGGTTCAACCAGCGGCTTGCCGGTGTATGGATCGAATTTGTAATTAGGCGGCAGCGCGGGTCGATCGGCGTTCTGGGAGGTCGATCCAGCGGGATTCTGACCCGCATGCTCGATGTCATCCTCAACCCCCTGCAAGCCCTTTTTGAATTCGATGATCCCCTTGCCCAGGCTCTTACCGACTTCGGGTAGCCTTTTGCCGAACAGCACAAGCGCGATCAGCGCCAAGACCAGCCAGTTTCCCGGGTCCAGACCGAACAGGTTGGCAAGAGGCAGGAGCATGTCGGTTCATCCTTGCAGTTATAACGGCCAGATGCCGCCCAATATTATAGGGTGGGGCCGGACAAGTGGCTAGCGGCGCCGTCATTGCTTATTCAGGCGGGCCAGAAGTTCCTGTATATCCTGCGGAATCGGCGCTTGCAGGGTCATGGGTTTAAGAGTTCCGGGGTGGGTAAAGGCGATTTCCATGGCGTGCAGGGCTTGGCGCTCGAAGCGGAAGCCGTTTTGCTCGAAGACGCGCCCGCCATACATGGTGTCGCCGACCAGGGGGAATCCCAGTGCCGACATGTGGACGCGCAACTGATGGGTCCGCCCCGTTTTGGGCCATAATTTAACCAACGAAAATTTTCCATCGGAGTATTTCGTGAAAGATTTTTCCACCGCATAGCGGGTAACGGCCGCGCGTCCGCCGTTGGCCTCCTTTCGCACCGCTTGTTTTTCTCGGACGTAGCGGTCCCTGCCGATCGGCATGTCGATCACATCCGCCAGCAGCTCCGGTACGCCGTGCACGACGGCCAGGTAAGTCTTCTGAATCGTACGGGTCTCGAACTGCCGCGCCAGGCGCCAATGCGCCTCATCGCTTTTGGCGACCAGCATGATGCCGGTGGTGTTGCGGTCGAGGCGATGCAGGATGCCAGGCCGCCACGCGCCACCCACGTTGCTCCAGTTCCTGCCGTAATGGACCAGGCCGTTGACCAGCGTGCCGGTCCATCGTCCGCGCGCGGGATGAACCATTAGCCCGGCCTGCTTGTTCAGAGCAAGAAAATGTTCGTCCTCGTAAATAATTTCCAGCGGAATCGGCTCGGGGATCAGATCGTTGACCGGCTGGGGCGGCGCGACCATCTCGACGAGGTCACCGCTCTTGATCTTGTAGCTTGCCTTGGTGGGTCTGGCGTTGACCTTGACCAGCTCATCGTCGATCAGCCGTTGCACCGCCGCGCGGGAGAGCCAGGGAAGTCGATCGACCAGGAACTGGTCGATTCTTCGCAACTGGTTTTTGGAAGCGCGGAAATAGATGTGGGCGACGTCCGCTTCTTCGGAGGCATCGGATGGATCGATTGATTGCGGATCCTCGGGCGGGATTTCGGACTGGCTGGCCACCGGGATCACCGGGTTGTCGGTCGGGCGTTGGGCGCAGCGGGCGCCGTTGTCGGACGCGTCGCACCCCCGGCGAAAATAGGCGAAACATCCGTCAATATCGGCTGCTGCAACTGCCCGAGCAGATTCAACCGCTGCGCCGCCAGGCTCTTGAACGCCTGCGCGGCCTTGCCGTCGAGGACTGCCTGGTAATGCTGGCGGGCATTGTCCCATTGCGAGGGATCGGTCATCGCGCGGTTCTCCGCGATCGCCGCCAGGCCGAAATGCGCCGCCGTCACGCCGAATGTTTCATTAGGACATTCGGCAAGGACCTGCGAATACGCCGCCTCGGCATTTTCCAGTAATTCCTGGGGCTTCTCATCCGGCTGCAGCGACGGCTGTGTCGCCGCGCCGGGCAACGGAGGAAGATTGGCCAGCTGAAAATTCAGATCACCCTTGTAAAGCAAGGCCTGTGCCTTGATGTGGATGTCCTTGCTGCCGACTTTGTCCAAGGCGTCGTCCGCCAGCTTGATGCCGTCGGAATAAAGCGCCTGACGATCCTGCGCCAATTGCATTTCCGCCCCAGCAGGCGCCGCAAGCCTGCCGGGGGACTGCAGTTGGAACAGATCCCCACCCGCCTGATTGAGACTTTGCTGCGCGATGCTCAATCGTTCCGCGGACGCGCTCATCCGGCTGCGGACCACCACGATCACGATGGCCACCAGGATTACCCCCAGGGCGATTCTGGAGCCGTACTGATGGCCAGTCTGGGGAAGCTGCTTGATGCTTCGGATCAGCGAATTTTCCTTCAGCTCATGCCGCCGCTGCGCTTTCATGGGATGGGGGAGTGTAAGGGCGTGGTAAGTTCAAGGCAAACGAATCCGATACGTTTGCTCGGGTGCGACTTCTGACTATTGTGGCGATTTTCCGCTTTCCCTGACACTGCGGTACGCCACTCAGGGTGAGGAAAACTCGTCGTCTCGCTGGGTATGAATTTTTATCGGTTGCGGTTTTCGTCACGAGGCCGATCTGCTGGCTCGTATATGTGGATTCACCGCCGCCCCTAGCCTCGCTGGCTGCCCGGCTGAGGGAATGAAGTCTCTTTTGGAATCGCAGCAAACGGACGTCACGAACGTCGCCGGGGCAGCCAAGAGCGCCCGCATCGGCGACGCCTTCACGTATTCGAGCCCACGACTGCGGGCGGCACAGACAGGGTCAACGATAAAAATCGAGCCCGATACGCGCACTATACCATCACATCTTCGCTCGACCGCATGAAACGCGCGAACCATGGATTTCGACCGATCAATTCCTGCGGTGCGCCAAAATCGGATATGCGGCCATCCTCGATCACGTAGGCGATGTCCGCCTGTCCCACCAGGCTGGGACGATGACTGGTCAGCACGGTGGTTCGCCCTGCCATCAGGCGGTCCAGGGCGGCGACGATGGCCGCTTCGTTGTCCGGCTCTACGCTGCTTGTCGGCTCATCCAGCAGCAGCACGGTTGGATTGGCCAGGAAGGCGCGGGCGATGCTGATCCGCTGTTTCTGACCGCCGCTCAGCCGAATCCCCCGCTCGCCAACCTTCGTGTCATATCCCGCGGGCAGACGGGAGATGAAATCATGCGCGTTGGCCGCGCCGGCGGCGGCGATGACCTGCTCCATCGTCGCCTCGGGATGGCCGTAGCGGATATTGTCCAGCACGCTGTCGTTAAACAGAAACGTCTCCTGCTGCACCAGCGCGAAATGCCGGCGAAAACTGTCGCGCCGCACCGAGCGGATGTCCCGCCCATCCAGCAGCACCACACCCTCGATCGGATCGTAAAATCGCAGCAGCAGGTTCAGCACCGTGCTTTTGCCCGCTCCGCTGGGCCCGCAGATCGCCACCGTCTGCCCGGGCTCCACGCGGATATTCACTTCGTGCAGGACCAGCGGCTGCGGCTTGTCTGGGACATCTTGTGAATAACGGAACGACACATTCCGCAGCTGCATGGCGCCGCGGATCTGGTCCACCGCGATCGCATCGGGTGTATCGGGCAATTCCTCGGGCGCATCGAGCACTTCAAAGACCCGCTTACCCGCCGCGTTGGCGCGCTGGATCAGGTCGTTGACGCGCGCCAGCGTCTGCACCGGGCCAAACAGCCGCCACCAATAGGCGCGGAACAGCAGCAGCGTCCCCACCGTGAATCGCCCGCCGGGATGCTTCAGCAGAAGATATCCACCCACGCCGATCATGAAGACGTTGCTGAAAAACCCGACCACGTTGGTCAGCGGAAAGAACAGATATCGCGCCGTGATGGCCCGCAGCTGCTGGGTGTAATAGCCACGCGTGGCCTGCTGGAACCTCTGCGCTTCCTGCTGCTCGCGCCCGAAGATCTTGATGACGGTGACGCCGGAAAGATTTTCCTGCAGTCGCGTGCCGACGTCGCCGGCGCGCTCGCGCGCGGCGGCATAAATCGGCTTCACCTTGCGGTTGAAGACGCGCAGCATCAGGTAGACGATCAGCAGCGGCGCCAGCGAAGCACTGGCGACCTGCCAGCTCTCGTAAAACACGATCGCCACCGTCGCCAGCCACAGCCCGCCGTCGCCGATGATCATGTCGATCGAATTGACCACGAAATTCTGCAGCTCATCCACATCGCTCATCGCCCGGCTCATCAGGTCGCCGATGCGCTGCCGCTGCAGGTATGCCAAACTTTGCGTCTGCAATTTGTGGTAGACCCGGTTGCGCGTCACCATCACAAATCGCTGCGCCACGCGCTGCAGGATGGCCGTGCACAGCGTCCCCGCCGCCGTGGCCAGAAGATAGATCGCAAACAGCCACCCCAGCGCGGAAATCAGGAGAAGAAATGGATCGCCCAACCGCCCATGCAGCGACACCATCTGCACAATTCCCGCATCGAGCCAGCGGTGTGGTCCATGGGTTTTAATGATCAGGTCGTCGGTGACGTACTGCCAGATAACAGCCGGAAACAGCTCGCCCGGCATCGAGAAAATCAGCAGCCCCAGCGCCAGCCCGATCAGGCCGCAGTCCGGGCGAAGCATGCGAAACAGTCGCACAAACACGCGCTTTTCGGCCGCTTTTGTTTCCACGCCGATATTCTATACCCCACATACGACTTTCGTTTAGCCGGCGGGCCTGCCCGCCGTTGTATTAATCCACCCCAGATGCCGACATTAACCGCATGGACGCGCCGATTACCCTCAAGCCCGCCCCCAACCCCAGGCTGGGCTTCGCCCTGTTAGTGGCCCTGATCGCCATGGTGGCGGTGGGAAAGGCGATCCTGGCCGACACGCTCGACCCGGATTGCTTCTGGCACCTCCGCGTCGGCCAGGAAATCGCCCACGCTGGCTGGCCGCGACCCCTGGTGGACGATCTGTCTTTCGCTTCCACCCGCCAACCATGGACGCCATATTCCTGGCTGGCCGAGTTGGCCATGAAACGGTTATGGGACTTTGGCGGTTACCGCGCGGCGGTGGCAACACAGGCGCCGATGGAGGGCGGCTTCATCGTGCTGCTGGCACTGGCCGCTCTGGAGGCATCCGAATCCGCCACCGGCCGGCCGCGCTATCTCGCATCCGCTCTGGCCGCGGCGGCGGGGGGCGTGCTCTCCCTTGCGTACCTCAGCTTCCGCCCCGTGACAGCTGCGCTGTTGATCCTCGCGCTGATCGCCTGGCTCCTCCTGCGCGACCGGCGCATGCAGCAGAGATCGCGCGCCGTCTGGCTGGCGCCGCCGCTGACGGCGTTGCTGGTGAACATCCATTTCTTCGCCTTGCTCGTGCCGCTGTGGACCGGGGCGCTGTTCGTGGGCGACATCATCGAAAATCGCCACGCTCCGCTCCGCCGTCGCACGGGGCGCGATCTGTTGCTGACGATCCTCTGCGCCGCCGCGTGTACGCTGACACCGCTGCTGCCCGGGATGATCCGCTCGGTTCTGGACTATTCCCTCAATGATGTGCTGGTCCGATCGCACGTGATCGTGGAAATGCAGCCGTTCTACGCCGGCACGATGGGCCACATCTCCGCGGCAATCGCGGTCCTGCTGGGGATGTTGGCGCTGTGGCGCGCGGCTCGCCCGCGCGACGTGCGCCTGGGGATCGGTGAGCTGATCTGGCTCGCCGGCAGCGCGATTCTGCTCCTGCGCCTCGGCCGATTCGCGCCGGTCTTCGCCATCATCGCCGCGCCCATGCTGGCGGCAACGCTGCCGCAATTATCCGAGCGCGTCCTGACCCGCGCCGCAGTCATGGCGATCATCGCGGTGATCCTGATTATCGGAGGATGGCGGATCGCCCGGGCGTATCCGTCGGCGTCGCTGCCCATCTCGTCCTGGCTCAACCGCCACGGCCCCGACGCCGCCGGCTACCCCTGCGCCGCCGCCGATTTCGTCGAGCGACAGATTCATCCCAGAACCGGCCGAATCATCAACGAATTCCCCTGGGGCGGATACCTGGAATGGCGCCTGGGCGATCGTTTCGCGATGCTGATGGACGGCCGCACACAGCTCTTCCCCGCCGACTTCTGGAAATCAACCTATTTGGGAACCGACCAGGATCGCCAACGCCTGCTCCGCGCCGCCGACGCCGATGCGGCCATCATCCCCATCCACCACAGCCTGTTCGCTACCGCTCTGATCGCTCTGCACTGGAAGCCGGTCTACCGCGACGATCGGGCCACGGTTATGGTGCCGCCGTAACAAAGGAGCCAACGATGGATACCCCAGAACTAAGTTCGCGCAAGATGGTCTGGACCGGGCGCGTTCTCAGCACGATCCTGACCTTGTTTCTGATTTTTGATGGGGTGATGAAACTGGTTCAGCCGGTGCCCGTGATGAAGGCCAGCGCGCAGTTGGGATATTCAGCCCATGAGGTGCTGGCGATTGGCGTCGCCCTGCTGTTCTGCACCGCCCTGTATGTGATACCGCCAACGGCTGTTCTGGGTGCTATTGTTTTGACGGGATATCTGGGCGGAGCGATCGCCTCGCAATTGCGGATCAGCGCGAGCCCGTTATCGCTGTCATTCCCATTTCTCTTTTGCGTGCTGTTGTGGCTGGGCCTCTATTTGCGAGACAGCCGCCTTCGTGGACTGATTCCCTTGAGAAGTTAATCAGCAATCTTGGGAACCCCCAGGATCGTCGCGGTATGATCCTCGCCGCCGGCGCGGATGCGGCGATTATTCCGGACCATCACAGTCTGTTCGAAACGGATTTGGTCTCGCTTCACTCGAAGCCCATTTACCGCGACGACCGAGCAACGGTAATGGTCCCACCGTGATTCAATGCCCCCTCATGCTGCTCCCGTCACTCGGTCCGCTCCCAATATTGTGAATGTCCCCTTTTGCGATGTTTTTGCGATATTTGTGAATGTCCCCTTTTGCGATTTCCCCTTTGGCGATTTTTGTGAATGTCCCCTTTTGCGATTTCGTTACGTAATCGGGAAAGATCATGGGACCGGGATGCTGTTTGCCTTCTCGGTTACCGCTTTTAAGTCTGCGTCATCCGAATGGTCGATATCGGATGGCGGCTGGCTCGCAGGGAACACGGTCTTGTGTATCGTCGCGCCGATCACCTCCCAGTGATCCTTGCGTCGACCGAACCGAATAGACCAAGCGAGTTCGACATAGCTGGCGCCGTCGATAGGCACGACTTCGGTGGCCTGAAAGACTCCTACAACTGGATCAATAACACTAGTTGTCTGCTGAACATCTGTTCTTACGTCGGAGACGGTGGGTGCATCTGTGCCACTGACCGCGTCTTGTCGGCGACACAGGTCTTCAAACGCCACGCGAAACCTTGCGGCAAACGCCTGAAAGCTTGGCACAGGATCGGTATTCGGCGGCAGTTCGGCTTTCTCCATCTGCTTTGCAAGTTGCTGCTGTAACCGAATGATCTCAGCACGAAGTAAGCCATTTTGTGTTCTCAGCTCGTCGCTATCTCGTGTTGTCAAAGCCGTGATGGGTTCGCGTTGGGTTGAGGAGGCATCTGATGCGCGCAGATTGGGATCGGTAAGACCAGTTGCGGGCGTCTTGGGTGTGGGGAAATGCATTACAAGCAATGTAGCGAGAGCTCCAGCAAGGAGGGAACACACCACCAGAATTAATCTGACCAGTTTCACTTTGCCAGTCGTCACGGCAGCAAGTCGTTTGTGGCATTCAGCGCAGACAACTGCTTCCCGCCATATGTTGCGGATTTCCAAACGGCCAATCGTCCTCCCACAATTCGCGCAGGTGTCCATGACGGCCCCTTGTGACTTTCAGTATACTCGGAGCGATAGGCTGTGTACCAAATGGCTAAATTTGTGCATGAATTGATCAGCGACGAGCGTTGGACTCAAAAGCAGATGCTTGAGGGGACCCACGTCCGGGCTTTCATGTTGCAAATCGACAACTTGGCGCAAGCAGAATTATTCGCAGTGCGTCCGGACCCGCCGGACTTCGTTGTAAAGAAGGGTGTGAGCCAATTAGCGATCGAACATACAAGAATCTTTGTCCAATCGCCATCTGGCGTTCGGACTATGCGGGGAGAGGAAGAGGAACGAGATCGCCTAGTCAAGCTTGCGTCGCAAAAGTACGATGGGCTTGGCGGTATCCCCGTTTCAGTTGCGTTTCAGTGGCACACAAACCATCGGCTTAACCGCAAAAATTTCGCGCGGGACGCTGGGCGGATCGTTCGAATTGTGCGCGGGACGGTTCCGACGGACGGCACATCAGTTTGCGCTACTATACGATGCTTGCAATTGCCGAGCTTCGATCGGCCTCGTGGGGTGGTAGAGATCTTCGTTGACCGGTTCAAGAGTCAAACAAGTTCGAGTTGGGCGGCACAGGGTGGGGGATGGCATACACCGTTACTTTGGGAGCACACACAGGCGGCAATTAGTGCGAAGAACAAGCGTCGCTCAGTGTATGCAGCGAAGTGGCCGCAGGCTTGGCTGTTAATCGTGATTGAATACGACAAGCCATCTTCATTTCTCAGCTTAAACGACGACGTTTGTGGCAAAGAGTATGAGTCGGCGTTTGACCGTACATACATTTGGCGTGACGTCGACCGCCAGTGTCTCAGATTGAAGACGCGACGACGGGGGGATCGGATACGGGGGCGCAGCTAGTATTGACCCGGCCCACAAAGGGGGTCACTACTCGCGTTACCTTAAGTTGGATCGACTTTCAACACAGCCGCGTTAGTTCGCCCAGAGCTAAGAAAAAGGGCTAAGAAAAAGGGACAGGGCTAAGAAAAAGGGACATTCACAATTTCAGGACCACAAAGGGGGTCACTACTGATTATCCATCGGGTTGCTTCGTGCGCGCGAGGAACGGCCTTTAATTCGATCTTCAGTTACTCTAGCTTTCATCCCAGGCCACAACCAACAACCACTCCTCCGGCCCGCACTCCTGGGCCGTCGCTCGATCGATCACCGTCTTTCCCGCCCACTCCGACGTCACGATGTCCCCCGCGTCGAGCAACCAATGCTCCCGCGCC